>VOFI01003240.1_pt1 | contig 48401 bp, 74 predicted proteins | sample 5384131 | NCBI WGS metagenome assembly VOFI01 (sample SAMN12384728, study PRJNA508395) | human gut metagenome | isolation source: healthy gut H | host: Homo sapiens
AACCGATGACATTTGCACAGCTTATTGCTTCAGGAGATTGAAAAGATTGAAGGACTTGAAAGAATCCGTTTCATGACTTCACATCCGAAGGATCTGTCAGATGAATTGATTGAAGTGATGAGTAAATCAAAAAAAAAAAATCTGTAAACATCTGCATCTCCCGGTTCAGTCCGGAAGCAGTCGGATCCTGAAACTCATGAACCGTCATTATGACAAAGAACAGTATCTTGCACTTGCTGAAAAGATCCGCAAAGCAGTTCCGGATATATCACTTACTACAGATATTATTGTCGGTTTCCTGGTGAGACAGAAGAGGACTTCCAGGAGACTCTTGATGTTGTAAGAAAAGTGCGCTATGACAGTGCGTTTACTTTTATTTATTCAAAACGTACCGGAACACCTGCTGCTGTAATGGAAGATCAGATTCCGGAAGACGTTGTAAAAGATCGTTTCAATCGTCTTTTACATGAGGTTCAGACAATTTCCGCAGAACAATGTGCAATTCATGAGGGAACGGTACAGACCGTTCTTGTAGAGTGTGTCAATGAACATGACAATCACCTGATGACAGGTCGTATGAGCAACAACCTGCTCGTCCATTTCCACGGGGATGAAAGCCTGATCGGTCAGCTGGTTGACGTTCATCTTGATGAATGCAAAGGATTTTTACTATATGGGAAGGATAGAGAGTAACTAAATATGGGGATTGTTGTAATTGGGGCAGTTTTTATCGATATCAAAGGATATTCGATCTCACCGTATATTCCTGCCGGAAGAAATGTAAACAAGAAGGAGTTCCATTCGAAGAAAGAGTTCTTATGAATTATGATCATCCGGATTCTCTGGAAACAGATCTTCTGGTAGAACATTTAAAAGAATTAAAAAGCCGGAAGAGCAATTGATTGTCCGGTATATGACTATAGTCTTCATAATCGTTCTGATGAAGTGATTCGAATCGAACCAAAACCTGTAATTCTCGTAGAAGGAATTCTTCGTTTTTTAGCCGATGAACAAACTTGTTCGTGATAATTCGATTCTGGATATCAAAATCTACGTAAGGCTGACGCAGATGAACGAATTCTCCAGAATACAAGAAGAGGGCAGGAAATGTTTGGATCAGAAGCAAAAACAACTGTAAAAAATGATTATCTTAACGGTATCACGTTAAACAACATTGTCCGGTGTCAAAAGACCACCCATTCTGCTATTGAATTTGGAACAATAGATTGTCTGAAAGATAAAATCGAACTTTCTGGCACAACAGGTGGGAAAGATGAAATTTTTTCCTATACACTGTCAGATAGTGGAAAAAGAAGGAGTTCGTCCATTTGCTGAATCAAATCAAGCATTATCAAGTTGATAAAAAATCAAGCAAGTGGAGCAGTTACTTACTATAAGCTTTATTTCCAAGGAAAAGACGTAGTTACACTCTGTCCGGGACATTATTTCGGTGTTGATGAAAAGTATTATGAGTTTGTTAATTTTGAGGAATTGTGGGATGAGTTTATCACTTTCAATAATAAACAAGATACCTCTCAGCAAGACAAATGGGATTGTTCTGTTACTTGCGCAGAAACCTCTGAGACAAATAACTATGTAGTTACATATTCTGATAAAAAGTATCCTCCCAAACTGGAATACTCACCTTTCAAAACAGCAATAATTTCAATATTATTGTTCATCTACAAATACCGGATGAAGAAGAAAGAACAGCAGAAATTCCAACGGGCGGTGTTAGTTCCTTGTATCAGATATCCCAAAACAAGGCATGTACTGTAGGTGTATACGCTGATGTTCCTGAAAATGAAACGATAAAATTAATGGTCTATGATGGAGCTGTAGCAGATTTGATTTGATGCAACTGTTCTTGAAGTAAAGAAAAAAATCAATTAAGGTAAAATGTTCAGAATCCTTTGATAGTGGTATTCCTGTTGATGAAGAATTCTCTGTAACAACGAATAAAGTAGAAAGTGGTGAGCTCCCTGATTTGAATGCCGGTGACCATATTCGTATTGCATTTGATGGCATCATCAAGGAAAGTTATCCTCTGCAACTTGGAAATGTCTTTGCTAGATATCTTCTAGATGAAAACGGAAACTTGTGAAGTCCGTAGTCTGAAAGGCTCCTGCGGGAGCCTTTCGTTTTTTTATGTCCCAAACCAATATATTTTATGGCCATAATATGAATGCGTGTTCGAAGTATGTTATACTAATACTGATTATGTGAGGCGAGGTGAATTCAACTTATGATAAAAATTGCAATCGTTGACGATGAAGAACAGACAAGAGAACAAATTCTCCAAACTCTAAAGGAAAATATACAGGAACAACACGAAGTAGAGATTAAACTATATGTATCAGGCGAAAGTTTCTTCGAGGAAATTCAGAAGGGTCACGCAGCGGATATTTTATTTACAGACATTCAGATGCAACAGCTGGATGGAGTGGAACTGGGAAAATTGGTCCGAAGGCTTTGCCCTGACATGTACATTGTCTTCATCACATCTTATGAAGAATATGCGGCAGAAAGTTATCGGATTGAAGCATATCAGTATATTTTGAAACAGGATCTAGAATTTCGTCTTCCCGGAATTGCTGAACAGCTTATTGAAAAGCTGCAAAAACAAAAAGAAAGAATTCTGTATTATAAAAGACGGTACAGAACAGGTGAAATTGCTTTATAAGGATATTCTTTATCTGTATAAATCCAAAGGTGCTAAGTATGTAAATTATGTTACTACCCAAGGCGTTGTAAGAGAGCGAACTTCTTTGGAAAATGCACTGAAAATGTTAAATAGTAGACAATTTCTTCTGGTGGAACGTGGATACGCTGTTAATATAAAGCAGATTTGCAGAGTAAGCGGTGACACTATCTATCTCGAAAAAGGATATGAAGTACCGGTAAGTAAGGCAAGACTTGCAGAAGTAAAGCGAGAAATCAATCTCTACTGGAGGAATTCGTAACGATGGATACACTTGGAATATGGATTGGACTGAATTTTCTTGAAACATTCCTTTTCTATTATCTGTTATTCGGAACAGTTATAGACAGAAAGACTCTGAAAACGAAAGATAAATGGATTCTCTATTTTGTTTTGATCAGCACTTCAACAATTATTTCTGTATGGGTCAAAAGATCTTTGTTTAGTGCTTATGGATACCTGTTGACGATTTTTATTTTGGTTTTAGGAAGTTTCCTTGCCTATCGAAAGAAATTGATTCTTCTTACAGGGATCGCATCTATGTATGAAGCAGCAATGACATTATTTTTACATGTCATTTATTACCTTCTCGCATTTATTTATGGGAATCAGGCAGAAAACCCTAGATTCTATTTTTCCGTTACCATGAAAATGAAGTATTTTGTGTGATACAAAGCCTGTTATTAATTATTTCCTTTTTATCATTTTCAAAATAAGAAGCTGGAAGAAGAAAAAAAGACATAGAAGCCTTTCAATGGGTATTTGTTTTATGTGGTGTACTGTTATCAGCACTCGTTTTGGAGTATCAGAAACTTTTAAAGTATGGACTACTGTACTCCACAGCCGGAATTCCGGTGATTCAGGATGTCTTAAAAAGGAAGTCTCATCAGTTTTCTTACTATGATCGTGCTTGTCATCGTCATGACATTTCTTATATGGAAAAACAGAAACATAACGGGACAAAATACATTTCTTCTGATGAAAGAAGAGATGGAGAAGCAAAAGTATGAGGAAATAAGAGCTTCCATCGAGCAGAACAAAGAACTCGTTCATGATACAAAGAATCATTATCTTGTGATCAGTGAATATGTGAAAAATCAGGAATATGAAAAACTGGAAAATTATGTAGATGAAATCAGAAGAAATTTTGTAAAAATCAATCCACAGATTTATACAGGAAATCATGTAGTGGATCTGATTCTTGGGCAAAAGCGAATCCCGGCAGTACAAAAAGGGATTGATTTCCAATTGGATGTAACACCACTATCCAGTCTGACGATGGAAGAAAGAGAGATCTGTTCACTATTTGGGAATCTGTTAGACAATGCCCTGGAAGCCTGTGAGAAAGTAACTGATAAAGAACGTAAGAAAATCAGTATAAAGATTGAGCAGCATATGCAGATGTTGTTTCTTGAAATTAAGAATGGAACCGATAAACTTCCTGCCAAATCAGGACATACTTTTCTGACTTCGAAGCAGGATAAATCTCTTCATGGATATGGCTTGAAAAGTGTGGAACGGATTGTCACACGATATGATGGAGATCTGGCCTATGAAATGGAAGATGGAATGTTTGTTGTTTCAATAACATTTTTTGATTTATAAATACTCATGTCCAGTAATCCAGTACTTGAAGGCCATCCGCTTGCAGTACTTTCACCACAAGATTAAACTGAATATAAGAAAAAAAACTGTTCCAAATTTTCAGGATACGAAATTCGTATCACACAAACAGGAATGGAAATGGAGGAATGATGCCATGACAATTAAGAAAAAAAGAGAACTAAAATCATTTTACCATCGATTCTGACAGTCAGTCTTACTTGTGGTCTGTTACTTACGGGATGTCAGAAAACACCAGATCAGAGTGCAGTTGTCAGTAAGGCCGGAGGATTAAGCGAGGATGTAATTGCAGAACCATTGAAAGATGGAGAGACGCAGACACTGAATCTGCCGGAACACTGGGACACAACAGTAACATGGAGTAATGACCGCGGAGTTTTTCACGCAGATCAGAAATTAGAATCTGTTACGACAGGAAATCTTCCGGTAATTGAAGTCAATCAGAAAAAACTGGAGCTTGAACAATTAAACGGACTTATTTCCTATTTTGCAGGCGGAGAGATTTTGTATCAGACGCAGGAACTTACCAGAGAATACTATCAGAACCTCTTAGATAGGATTAAGAACAGGGAAGGATTCTATGCTGACAACAGTGTGGAGTATGATTTAACAGGGCTTGAAAAGTTAGTGGAAGAAGTTCTTCCTCTTGCGCCAGAGCAGACACCATTGCAGGAAATTGGACAGATTGAATACACATCAAAAAAGACAGATCCGGCGTATGAAGCAAAAAAAGAAAATCACTGGAAGCTTACGGAAATGATATTCTTCCGGATACCACAAAGCAGGATGGAATGGAGATTCATTTTCAGGCAACGGTTGGTGCAGATGCAAAGGGTACGATCAATGCAGAAACTTACGATCCGGAAGCAGGAAATTATAGTATCTTCTCCTGGTCAGAAGGAAATGGGATCGAACTGGCAACTATTGAAAACATCTCGCAAGAGAGAATCTCACAGCCCAATATGGAGTTCCTGCAGGAAACGTAAAAGAATCTTTTATGGAAAAACTACAAGCACTGAAGGACCAGATGGAAGAAACCTCTCTCTTAGAAGAGACAGCAGAAGATGAAGCTGAAAAAGTTCTGAAAGATCTGAACCTCGAAAATATGCAGTTGTTGTCATCAGACAAAATCCTCTGGTATGCACAGTCTGATTATCCGGAAGCCACTATATTAGAACCACAGGAAGCATTATGGAATGCTGATCCAAATCTTGGAAAAACAGGTTATCGTCTTACTTACGTTCCTTCTGTTTCCGGATTAAAAAATAAATCAGGATAAATCCGGAGGATATTCAGATGATAGTGGATTTGCATATGCACCTTCCATGCCGGTAGAGCAGATTTATATTGTAGTGACAGAAGATGGAATCCGTTCCTTCAAATGGAAGGGTATGAGTCAGGAAGAAAAGATAGTTACAGAAAATGTAAAACTCCTTGCATTTGATGAAATAGAAAACCGCCTGATCGATCAGGTGAAATATCTTTACCCTTCCAGTCAGCCTGCAGAGAGCAAGACGATATTTGGTTATGATGTTGCAACTGTCGAACTAGGATATACTTATATACCGGCATATAAGAATCCACAAAATGCCTGGCTGGTTCCGGCATGGTTTTTCACTATAAGCGAGAGTGAAGATACAACTGCCGAACTTGGAACAGCCGGAAAAAAATAGAAGGATATCAGAACGACTACATTGTATTAAATGCAACAGACGGTGGAAGAATAGGTTCTTATTGGAGATGATAGAATATGAAACGAAGACATCTTTTTCAGAACAGAATTGAAATATGACTTTGGAAACCGAAGATTTTATATCTCTGTACTGGCGTTGTGTGCGGTTCTTTTGATTGTTGCACTTCCTTATCGAAATCATCTGATCGCTTTCGGTGGATCAACAGAAGGGGAAGCATGGTTATGCACCTTCACCTATGCAATCACTTCAGAAAAAAGCCTTGCTTTTTCTTTCCACTGTTGGTTCCTCTGGCAACAGCCGCAGATATACAGGAAGAATTACACAGCCGCTATGCATGGTTTCTTATTAACAGAATAGGAAAAAGAAATTATATTTGGATGAAAAGTTTTGGAGTCGCATTCACATTGTTTTTATAGTTATCTGTAGAAATATCCCGACTCTGAATACTTTGCAAAATATATCAGAGGTAATAAGTATCACAGGAATTGGATTTATCAGACTTTTTCTAAATGGAGCATTGTGGTCTTTATGCGGTTCACTGACAGCAGTTTTGACTAAGAATAAGTATCTCAGCTGTGCTGTTCCATTTATTTTATATTATGTACTCACAGTGTTTCAAGAACGCTATTACCGCAATTATTTTTTCCTCAGTCCAAAGCAGTGGGCAAGCCCGGAATATTATGGAAACGGATTCTGCCTTCTGGCTCTGCTTCTGATCAGCAGTCTTCTGGTACTGGCTTTGCGTAAATGCGTGGTAAGGAGAGTGGTTGCATGAAAAAATCGCAATTTAAAACGGACATTCATCAAATCTTTCTTCTAACAAAAAGAAATTTCTCTGACTGGGGCAAAAATCCAAGAATTTGGATGACATTTGCATTAGGCTTTGTACTTTGTCTAATGTTGACAAATCAGATTTTTAGAGCAGGCACAGACATTCCAGACACCGGTGCAGATGTTCGAGCCACTGATCTGGACCTTCGGTGATGCGCAGTCTGTGATGCTTTCATCCCTTTTACTGCTGTTATTATTTGCAGATATGCCTTTTGTAAATCAGATGACGCCCTATTGGCTGATACGGACAAAGCGAAGCGTATGGATGGCAAGTCAGATCCTATATGTGATCCTGGCTACTTGCCTTTATACCGTCTTCCTCTGCCTGACAGAACTTCTAATTGCAAGTCCTTGGGCTTACGTTGGAAATGTATGGAGCCAGACTGCTGCAAGCATTGGATATGGAAGTAATAATCATCTTACGGTTCCTGTATCAATAAAGACAATGGAAATGACAACACCATATAAATGTGCAATCTGTGTTGTATTTCTTATGCTTTTCTATTCGTTATTTATTACTTCCGTCATGCTTGTATTAAATCTACAGAAGGGAAGAGCCGGAGGCGTTGTTGGCGCACTCTTGATAAATCTTTATGGAATTCTTCTGACTCCGGATATTTTTCAAAAAAGTTTTTCATCTGGGTGGAGGGCTTTCCTATCGGGCAAATATTCTTTGCGGATGGTTATCACCCTTAAATCACGCAACATTTCCAATGCATAATTTCGGATATGATTATTTGCCACAAATAAAAATAAGCATCCTGTTATTCCTTGCAGTGATATGTATTTTGCTTTTCATCTCGAAAATGTATCAAACGATATAATTTTACATTTTCTCAGGTTGATGAATCCTGACGGAATAAGAAAGGGGAAAATTATGAAAGCTGCTGTGAAAGTTAAAAATCTAACAAAATCTTTTGGCAAAGAAAAAGTATTAAAAGGAATCAGTCATACCTTTGAGGCAGGAAAAATCCACGGAATTATGGGATTTAATGGCTCCGGTAAAACAGTAATGTTCAAATGCATCTGCGGTTTTCTTCAACCTGACAGAGGGAGCGTATATGTCTATGGAAAAGAATTGGAAAAGATATTGATTTTCCGGAAAATACCGGGATGATTATTGAGAGTCCGGGATTTCTTCCATATATCAGTGGATATGAAAACTTAAAACGACTTGCACAACTTAATAGAAAAATAGGAGATGCTGAAATCCGGGATGCAATCGCAAGAGTTGGTCTTGATCCGTTTTCTAAAAAGAAAGTAGGTCAATATTCACTCGGGATGAGAGAACGCCTTGAATTGCACAGGCGATCATGGAGCGGCCAAAACTATTAATTTTAGACGAACCATTCAATGGATTGGATAAAAAGAGGCGCACAGGATGTCTGCGAACTCTTTGTTGAATTGAAAGAAAAAGGGACAACTATTCTACTAGCTGCACACAATGTGATGGAAATGGAATGGTTGTGTGATACGGTATGCGAGATGGATGCCGGACAGTTAGAAGTTGTTTATGAAAAATGAAATAATAATTTTTCAAATTAAAAGAAGAGAGGAACCCAAGAATATTAAACGAATATTCTTCAGTTCGCTCTCTTCGCACATTGCGATATAGGTACTCCGACAAAATGATACATTTCTACGTTCTCAACATCTTCAACATCAGCTTGAAATTCATGTTAAAATTTGTTAGAATGATTTGCGAACTTACATTCTAAAGAGTTTTTAGAAAACCCTTGAAAACTAAGGAGAAATTGATGGAAAATATTGACATAGATAAGTTAACGCCCATGATGAAAATTTATTGCGAGACGAAAGAGCAGTACAAGGATTGTATCTTATTCTATCGCCTCGGCGATTTCTACGAAATGTTCTTTGACGATGCCTTGACTGCATCCCGAGAGCTTGAAATCACACTGACCGGGAAAAGCTGTGGTCTGGATGAACGTGCCCCGATGTGCGGAATCCCATACCATGCCGTAGAAGGTTACTTGAACCGTCTTGTTGCGAAGGGATACAAAGTCGCAATCTGTGAACAGGTAGAAGACCCAAAGACTGCGAAGGGGATCGTAAAACGTGAGGTTGTAAGAATTGTTACACCCGGAACGAATCTGGATACACAGGCATTAGATGAAACGAAGAATAATTACATCATGTGTATCGTCTATATTGCAGACCGCTATGGAGTTGCAATCGCAGATATTTCTACCGGAGATTATTTTGTCACAGAACTTCCGGACAGCAGCCGTCTGATGGATGAGATTTATAAATTCAGTCCGTCTGAGATCATCTGCAACGAAGCGTTCTATATGAGCGGTATGGATCTGGATGCGATGAGAGACAAGCTTGGAATCACGATTTATTCTCTCGATTCCTGGTATTTTGATGATGCTGTCTGCAAAGATAAGCTGCTTGAGCATTTCAAAGTAAAGAATTTTGCAGGGCTTGGACTTGCTGATTATGACTGTGGAATCATCAGTGCCGGAGCACTTCTGATCTATTTATTTGAGACACAGAAAAATTCACTTTCCAACCTGACACATATTACACCATATATCACAGGAAAATATATGCTGATTGACAGTTCTACACGTCGAAATCTGGAGCTGTGCGAAACTTTACGTGAAAAGCAGAAGCGTGGTTCCCTTCTCTGGGTTCTTGACAAAACACGTACTGCAATGGGCGCACGTACGCTTCGCAAAAATGTAGAACAGCCTTTGATCGATAAATCCGAGATCAACCGCAGACTGGATGCAGTAGAAGAACTGAAAAATCAGGCCATTGCCCGTGAAGAGATCCGGGAATATTTATCTCCGGTCTACGATCTGGAGCGTCTGATCACGAATATCACTTACGGTTCTGCGAATCCGCGAGACCTCACCGCATTCAAAGGTTCTCTGGAGATGCTGCCACCGATCCGCTATATTTTACAGGATCTGCAGGCACCGCTTTTAAAAAGAGATTTATGAAGATCTGGATGCATTAGAAGATCTCTGCGAGCTCGTCACGAAAGCCATTCGTGAGGATCCGCCGCTTGCCATGAAAGAGGGAAATATTATCCGCGACGGTTATAACGAAGAAGTTGATAAGCTTCGCCGGGCGAAATCGGACGGAAAAGACTGGCTTGCAAAACTTGAGAATGATGAACGAGAAAAAAAAGGTATTAAAAATCTAAAAATAAAATATAACAAAGTATTTGGTTATTATCTGGAAGTGACAAATTCTTATAAAGATCTTGTCCCGGATTATTATACAAGAAAACAGACCCTTGCGAATGCTGAGCGTTATATCACACCGGAGCTTAAAGAACTTGAAGACATGATCCTTGGTGCAGAAGATAAGCTGTATGCACTGGAATATGAACTTTACAGCGAAGTCCGTGAAACGATTGCCGGACAGGTGGAGAGAATCCAGCAAACTGCCAAAGCAGTTGCCGCACTGGATGCTTTCAGTTCTCTTGCACTTGTTGCAGAGCGCAACAACTATGTCCGTCCGAAAATTAATGAAAAAGGAATCCTTGATATCAAAGAAGGCCGTCATCCGGTCGTTGAGCGAATGATTCCAAATGATATGTTTATTGCCAATGATACTTATCTGGATGATAAGAAACATAGAATTTCAATCATCACAGGTCCGAATATGGCAGGTAAATCAACTTACATGCGTCAGACTGCATTGATCGCACTGATGGCTCAGATCGGATCGTTTGTCCCGGCAGAGAGCGCGAACATCTGTCTTTCCGACCGTATTTTCACCAGAGTCGGAGCATCCGATGACCTTGCTTCCGGACAGAGTACATTCATGGTTGAGATGACCGAAGTTGCCAATATTTTAAGAAATGCAACCTCAAAAAAGTCTTCTCATTCTTGATGAAATCGGACGCGGAACAAGTACATTTGACGGTCTGTCAATTGCCTGGGCTGTTGTAGAATACATCAGCGACAGCAAACTGTTGGGAGCAAAACTTTATTCGCCACACATTATCATGAACTGACAGAACTCGAAGGAAAGATTGATAATGTCAACAACTATTGTATTGCTGTAAAAGAAAAGGTGACGACATCGTATTCTTACGAAAGATCGTAAAAGGCGGAGCAGACAAAAGTTATGGTATCCAGGTTGCCAAGCTTGCCGGAGTACCGGATCTTGTCATTTCCGTGCGAAAGAAATCGTAGAAGAACTCAGCGATGAGGACATTACAAACCGCGTCAGTGAGATCGCGGCAAAGGAACATACTGCAAAAGAAAAAAAGTAAAGCAAAGAAGTATGACGAAGTCGATATGGCACAGATGTCTTTGTTTGACACTGTAAAAGACGATGATGTACTCGACGAATTGAAAAATATCGATGTCGGAAATCTGACACCGATCGATGCTTTAAATACAATCTACCGGTTACAGAATAAGCTGAAGAACCGTTGGTAAAAGGAAAGGCGGAAATATGCCACACATTCATATATTAGACCAGATCACAATTGATAAAATTGCCGCAGGTGAAGTGATTGAGCGTCCTGCTTCAATTGTAAAGGAACTCGTTGAAAATGCGATCGATGCAGGATCAACTTCTGTAAAAAATAGAGATCAAGGACGGGGGTATTTCCTTCATCCGTATTACAGATAATGGCTGTGGCATTCCGCAGGATGAAGTGCAGCGTGCTTTTCTGCGGCATTCTACAAGCAAGATTGAGACAGTGGAAGACCTGTCTCACATCGCGTCTTTGGGATTTCGTGGAGAGGCTCTTTCAAGTATTGCAGCTGTTACCCGGACGGAACTGATCACAAAGACAGCCGATGCAGAGCTTGGTACCCGTTATGTCATTGAAGGTGGAAAAGAAGTATCCTTGGAAGATACCGGTGCGCCGAACGGAACAACCTTTCCTCGTTCATCAGTTATTTTACAATGTTCCTGCGAGAAGAAAATTTTTGAAAACGCCAATGACAGAAGCCGGACATGTGCAGGATCTCTTGATGCACCTTGCCCTGTCTCATCCGGAAGTTGCTTTTCAGTTTTTGAATAACGGACAGGAAAAAACTTCGTACTTCCGGAAACGGAAACTGAAAGATGTGATCTACAATGTCTATGGCCGTGACGTAGCGGCTAACCTGATTGAGATCGATTATGAGAAAAATGGAATCCATATCACAGGTTTTCTCGGCAAGCCGATCATCACACGTGGAAATCGCAACTTTGAAAATTTCTTCGTAAACGGCCGTTATGTCAAAAGTGCAATGATCTCCAAATCCGTGGAAGACGCTTATCGTGATTTTGTGATGCAGCACAAGTTTCCATTTGCAGTTCTGCATTTTCATCTGAGTGGAGAAAATGTAGATATCAATGTGCATCCGACAAAGATGGAGCTTCGCTTCTCGCGGCAGCAGGAGGTTTATAATACCGTCTTTGAAGCCGTACACAGGACTTTGCTGGAACCGGAACTGATCCAGAAAGCAGAAGTTCCTGATCCGGTAGAGGAATCGGAGAAACAAGCAGAAAGACCGGAGCGAGTGAAAAAGACATTCACATCCGCTTCGACCAAAGATAAAGAGGATACCGGCAGTCCGTTTTTCTTCTTCGTCCGCGTAAGGAGAATGAAAAAGTAACAGCTGCGGAATTGATCAAAGAATCCAAGAAAACGGTTAAGGATGATGTTCAAGATGAGGATTATTTTATCCGTAAGATGAAGGAGCGCGTACTTTCTTACCATAATCGTTCTTCTTCCGCCGAAGTTGCAGACCGGAAAGAGATTTTCCGTGCAGATGAACAGAAAGACAAAATTGCTGAACATGTCAAATACGCCGTTGAAGCAGCAGATAAGACAGTTGCACCGGAAACTGCGGCAGCAGTTCAAAATCCAAACCAGCTGTTGAAATGCAAACTGCCACCACCAGCACCGATGCAGCATCTGATTGTGAAATAACCGACGCAAAATCAGAACCAGAAAACGGTACGCAGATGGATCTCTTTGAAGAAAATTTCTTAAAAAGAGATATCCGTGCAGAATATAAACTGATTGGCCAGGTCTTTGACACTTACTGGCTCGTAGAATTCAAAGATACAGGAAGTAGACAAACTGATCGGCGAACTCCTGACACTGGACAATCCATATCACTGTCCGCATGGACGACCGACGATCATTGCCATGACAAAACGTGATCTGGAAAAGAAATTTAAACGAATTGTATAAATGGAATCGAGGAAATATAGATGGAACAGACAAACAAACGCCCACTTGTCATTCTGACCGGCCCAACCGCTGTCGGAAAGACTGCTGCCTCCATCGGACTTGCCAAAGCGATCGGCGGAGAGATCATTTCTGCTGACTCTATGCAGGTCTACAAGGAGATGGACATCGGCTCTGCCAAGATCCGTCCGGAAGAGATGGACGGTGTGCCGCATCATCTGGTAGATGTTCTTGATCCGTCTGAGGATTTTAACGTTGTTCTCTTTCAGCAGATGGCAAAAGAAGCAATGGAAGGAATCTATCAGCGGGGACATATTCCGATCGTTGTCGGCGGAACAGGATTCTATATTCAGGCATTACTTTACGACATTGATTTCACAGAAAATAATGCCGATACTGCTTATCGGGAAGAATTAGAAGCACTTGCCAAAACCCAGGGCGCAGAATATCTTCATGAAATGCTTGAAAAAGTAGACCCGGAATCTGCGGAACAGATTCATTTTCATAATATAAAACGTGTGATCCGCGCGCTGGAATATTATCAGCAGACCGGACAGAAGATTTCCGAGCACAATGAGGCGGAACGAGAGAAAGAATCTGCTTATAACTCCGCATATTTTGTGCTGACAGATGATCGTAAGATTCTCTATGACCGGATTGATAAACGTGTCGATCTGATGATGCAGGAAGGACTTCTTGAAGAAGTCAATGCGTTAAGATTGCGCGGACTTAAAAGAGAAAGTGTTGCGATGCAAGGACTTGGATACAAAGAACTGTTTGGCTATTTTGAAGGAGAGTATCCTTTGGAAGAAGCCGTACGCATTATTAAGAGAGACAAGACATTTTGCCAAAGCGACAGCTGACCTGGTTTAGAAGAGAAAGAGATGTCATCTGGCTTGATAAAAGTGAGATTGGAAGAGAAGATGAACAACTGATCCAACAGATGCTCACTGTTTTAAAGGAAAAAAGATATTATTCATTAGGATATCAGGCTGCATTTAGATAAAATGCAGCTTTGCCATGTAAATCAAACGATAAAAAACTATGCCTCTGTTTTTCATACAGAAGCCGCTCTGGTGCGCCCACAGATCACTTGCGGAACACACGCACTTGCCCTCGCGCTTGCAGCGAATCTTCGTCCTGGAGACACACTGTTATCTCCGGTTGGAAAACCATATGATACACTTGAAGAAGTAATCGGAATCCGTCCATCTAACGGCTCTCTTGCAGAATATGGAATCTCCTATAAACAGGTAGAACTTCTGGAAGATGGATATTTTGATTATCCTGCGATTGAAAAAGCTCTGGAAGATAAAACAATCAAACTGGCAACGATCCAGCGTTCCAAAGGATACCAGACACGCCCAAGCTACTCTGTAGAAAAAAAATCGGCGAACTGATTGCATTTATCAAAGAACGTCGCCCGGATGTCATCTGTATGGTAGATAACTGTTACGGTGAATTCGTTGAACGTATTGAGCCAAGTGATGTCGGTGCAGACATGATTGTCGGTTCTCTGATCTAAGAATCCGGGTGGCGGACTTGCTCCGATCGGCGGATATGTTGCCGGAAGAGCTGATCTGATCGAAAACTGTGCCTATCGCCTGACTTCTCCAGGACTCGGTAAAGAAGTCGGTGCTACACTTGGTGTTACACAGTCTTTCTATCAGGGATTCTTCCTTGCACCAACTGTTGTATGCGGTGCTTTAAAGGGTGCTACTTTTTGCAGCAAATATCTACGAAGCTTTAGGATATCCGGTAATTCCGAACGGTTCTGAATCCCGTCATGATATCATCCAGGCGGTTACACTTGGATCTGCAGAAGGTGTTATTGCATTCTGTAAGGGAATTCAGGCAGCTGCTCCGGTAGACAGTTATGTAAGCCCGGAACCATGGGCAATGCCGGATATGACAGTGATGTGATCATGGCAGCTGGTGCTTTCGTTCAGGGTTCCTCGATTGAACTGAGTGCTGATGGACCAGTAAAACCTCCGTACGCTGTCTATTTCCAGGGTGGACTCACATGGTATCATGCAAAGCTTGGTATTCTCAAATCACTGCAGAGCGTTATTGATGCAGGCGTTCTTTCTATCGAGCGTGTGAGAGAACTTCTGTAAAACAATTTTTCGAGAGAATTCTATCGAAAATTCAGTTGAGTTGAATGAATTGTTATGTTAAAATTCAGACAGATGTAATCTGCTAAGAAAGTAAGAGGATATGAATTTTAATGAACACAATTGCAATTATAGGTGGCGGTGCATCAGGAATGATGGCCGCCATTTTCGCTGCCAGAAAGGGAGCGAAAGTTCTCCTTCTGGAGCAAAACGATAGATTGGGTAAGAAAATATTAGTGACTGGAAATGGCCGGTGTAATTATACAAATACTTATCAGGATACTTCCTGTTATCGTTCGGAGCAACCTGACTTTATCACGCAGGTACTGGATCAATTTCCGGCGGAAAAAGTCATTGCTTTTTTCCGAGAACTTGGAATCTATCCAAAAGACAGAAATGGATATCTGTATCCATTCTCCGATCAGGCAAGCGCAGTCCGTGATGTATTAGAACAGGAAGTATACCGTCTTGGAGTTGATGTACGTACAGAGAATCTCCTGTACTGGAATACAGAAAACAAATGAACGATTTTCCTTGCAGACATCACACGGTTCTTTAACCGTAGATCAAGTGATTCTCTGCAATGGTTCAAAAAGCTGCACCTTCCACCGGTTCTGACGGTTCCGGATACGCTTTAGCCAGACAGCTTGGACATCAGATAATTCCTGTACTTCCCGCTCTTTGTGCTTTACATTGTACCGGAAAGCATTTCCGCGCAATTGCCGGAGTACGTGCACAGGGAAAAGTTTCGTTGTTTGTTGACGGTGAATTAACTGCTGCTGATACCGGTGACTTCAATTGACTGCCTATGGAATCTCCGGAATTCCGGTATTCCAGATCAGCCGTTATGCATCGAAAGCATTATATAAGCAGAAGGAAGTTGTTGCCATGCTGGATTTTCTTCCGGAATATTCGGTTGATGAAGTGAAAATTCTTCTGAAAGAACGTGCCAAGCGCCAGCCGAAAAGACAGCAGAACAGTTCTTTACCGGCCTGTTTCATGAAAAATTGGCCGCTGTATGGCTGAAATTTACCAAAATCAAGAAAGAGAAGCTATGCGGCGACTTTACAGATGCAGATATTCAGAGGCTGTCATGGATGATCAAGGAATTCAAATCACCTGTAATTAAGACAAATTCTTATGAACAGGCACAGATCTGCTGTGGCGGTGTTGATACGACACAGATTAATCCGGAAACGATGGAATCCAGACTTGTTCCAGGGCTTTATTTTGCCGGAGAACTGATCGATGTAGATGCAATCTGTGGTGGGTATAATCTCACCTGGGCGTGGGCAAGCGGTTATGTTGCCGGACAGTCTGCCGCATCTGCATAATCGCCTGCTGCTAACTTGTAACCAATATCTGGATGATATACTTTAATATTAGATTTCCTGAAAGAAAGGATAGATAAATGATACGAATTAATCAGCTGAAACTACAGATTCCACACACGGAAGAAGCTCTTGAAAAGAAAATACAAAAGACACTTCATCTAAAGAAAGGGGATTCTTTTACTTATCGGATTCACCGTCAGTCATTAGACGCACGCAGAAAACCGGAGTTGTTCTATGTGTATACGGTTGATGTCACTGTTTCCAATGAGAATGCTGTTTTAAAGCATTGTAAAGGAAACATCCAGAAAGTAGAAGAGAAGCATTACCAGATTCCATCTCACGGAACAGAGATTCTGAATGCCCGTCCGGTTGTTATCGGCAGCGGTCCTGCCGGACTATTCTGCGCTTATCTGCTCGCACTGGAAGGATACCGTCCTTTGGTTCTTGAACGTGGTGCCTGTGTAGAAGAACGTAAGAAGGATGTGGACCGTTTCTGGGAGACCGGTGTACTCGACCCTTCTTCCAATGTCCAGTTCGGTGAAGGCGGCGCCGGTACGTTTTCTGATGGCAAATTAAATACACTTGTAAAAGATAAGACAGGACGTAACCGTTTCGTTCTTGAGACTTTCGTAAAATTCGGAGCGGACGAAGATATTTTATATGCACATAAGCCGCATATCGGTACGGATGTCCTGATTGATGTTGTAAGCCAGATGCGTCAGGAGATCATTTCGCTTGGCGGTGAATTCTGTTTTCCATACACAGGTTACAGATATCGATTTAAATTCATAAGACACTCAAAGTTGTTAACACGAAGGATACTTCCGAAGAAGAATTTCTGCCGGAGCAGCCGTTTTTGCGATCGGTCACAGTGCCCGTGATACATTTGAAATGCTTTATAAGCATCAGATTCCGATGCGCGCAAAATCATTTGCCGTCGGAGTCCGTATCGAACACCCACAAACATTGATCGATCATTCTCAATATGGAAGAGATCGGGGAAATGATCTTCCGGCAGCAGCATATAAACTGACCGAGAACTTGGACAATGGAAGAGGGGTCTATACTTTCTGTATGTGCCCGGGTGGATATGTTGTAAATGCTTCTTCTGAAGAGCATCGTCTTGCAGTCAACGGAATGAGCTATCATGACCGTGCCGGAGAAAATGCAAACAGTGCTGTGATCGTCACAGTTACTCCGGATGACTTCGGTTCTGACCATCCGCTTGCCGGAATTTCTTTCCAGCGCAGCTTAGAAGAAAAAGCTTATCAGGCAGGACAGGGAAAAAGTTCCTGTCCAACGTTTTGGCGACTTTAAAAAAAGATCAGATCACAACTTCTTATGGTAAGGTTCATTCTTGCATGAAAGGGGCTTCTGTCTTTGGGGATGTACGCGGTATCTTTTCCGGAAGAAATCGCACAGTCGCTTGAGGATGGAATCACAGCAATGGATCATAAGATTCATGGTTTTGCAGATAATGATGCATTATTATCCGGTGTAGAGAGCCGAACTTCTTCCCCTGTAAGAATTGAAAGGGATGAGAACTTTGTCTGTGCTTCCTGTGACTGGATCTATCCATGTGGTGAAGGGGCCGGATATGCCGGTGGAATCACTTCCGCAGCGATGGACGGAATGAAGGTCGCCGAGGCAATCATTCAAAAATATAAATCTTAATCATTTATGAAATTTGTGGTTTTTTGGTATCTTCTCTATACACTTTTTTAAAACTGTGCTAAAATGAATCGTTGTATTATGTCATCGCAGTGATATGATTAACATGGAAAATAAAAATACAGAAACAATCAAAATGATGTATCTTGAAGACCGTCCTTATGAAAAATGTGAGCAGTACGGTGCAGAACATCTGACAGATGTAGAACTTTTAGCTGTTTTACTTCGTACCGGAACGAAAGGGGAGAATTCGCTCCGGACTTGCCCAGAAGATTCTGCATCCTCCATTTGGCTCTGAAGGACTTCTCAGCATCCCACAGTGGTCTATGGAACAACTGCTGAAGATCAAAGGAATCGGAAAGGTAAAATCCATCCAGATTCTTTGTCTGGCAGAACTTGCAAGACGTATGGCGAAAGCAGAAGCCTCACTGGGATTGGATTTTTCCTCTCCGGACAGTATTGCACGTTATTATATGGAAGATCTTCGGCATAAGAAACGGGAAGTAATGAAGCTTTTGCTTCTGAATACCAGATCCAGGCTGATCAGTGAGATGGATGTTTCAACAGGAACTATAAATTCCACACTTGTTTCTCCACGGGAACTGTTTGTGGAAGCTTTGCAGAAGAATGCCGTATCCATTATTCTTTTGCATAATCATCCGAGTGGAGATCCGACACCAAGCAAAGATGATCTTCTGACAACCCGGCGCATCCGTGAAGCAGGGGCTTTGATCGGTATAGAACTTCTCGATCACATCATTATTGGAGATAATTGTTATTTCAGTTTAAGGGAGAAAGGATTCTTTTCTCAAGAATCTGCAAATAGATAAGGGGATGGAGTGTATTTATGGCCAGGAATGTATATGGGTTAGATCTTGGAACTTATGATATCAAGATTTTTGATAAGAAAAAAGACCGCATATGGCATGCCAAGAATGTAATTGCCATGAAAGATAAAAAATATATTTTTTTCTGTCGGAGACGATGCTTATGAGATGTATGAAAAGGCTCCGGGAAATATACAGATCATATTTCCGATGAAGAATGGTGTCATTGCCCGTTTTGATGACATGCAATATCTTCTCGGAGATCTTTTGAAGGAAGAGCGTCCGTTTATCCGTGGGGCAGAATATGTGATCGCTGTTCCTACAGATGTCACAGAAGTAGAAAAGAAGGCTTTTATGATCTTGTGCTTCATTCTGAAGCGAAAGCAAAATCAGTAAGAATTGTAGAGCGCGGTCTTGCAGACGGACTTGGACTTGGGATTGATGTTCTGGAAGAACCGCTTTTATCGCCAATTTAGGTGGAGGGAACAACAGAACTTTCCGTTCTTTCCTACGGTGGTATTGTTATGAACCGTCTGCTTAAGATCGGTGGCGAACAGCTGGATAGTGCGATCGCCAATCTTGTCCGTCATTCTAAAGATTTTATAATCGGACGTCCGACTGCCGAACGACTGCGGAAAGAATTTGGAGTTTTTGACCAGTCCACCGGAAGCTTTCTTACTGTATACGGCAGAGATATGATGCGCGGCGGTCCGTCGCACATTGACATTCCAATCAGTCTTGTACGGGCAGCGATCAAAGAACCTTTTGAGAGAATGTGTGCGGGCCATTCATTCCATGCTCGACCGTACGCCTCCCGATGTCGGAGAAATATTAATAAAAACGGGATTTATATTACTGGAGGACTTGCTAATCTGCGAGGGATTTCTACTTATCTGGAAGAAAGTATCGGTCTGCCGGTTCACATGAAAACAGACCCTGAACTCTGTGCCGTCAAAGGTCTGCAGAGGATCATACTGAATAAGACCTTGATAGAAAAAATTAAGTTACTCCATGTTAGACGAAGATTATAGGTGGATAAGATAATATGAAAAAAAAAAGAAGAATCAGACTTCTGTTATGAACAGATATTTACTTATAGGACTTTCTGTTTTCTGCATTTTTATGATGCTGTTATCTTCCTTTTCAGACAAAGTAGGAGGTCCATTTAAAGTTGTTGCAAATGTAACCGTTATCCCTCTTCAGCAGGGAATCAATCAGATTGGTGGCTGGATGGGAGATATGAAAGACAATTTCCAAACTCTGAAACAGGTACGCGCAGAAAATACAAAGCTTCAGAAACAGGTTGACTCTCTGAGTACAGAAAATAACAATCTGCAGCAAGAACGTTATGAGCTTCAGAGACTGCAGGAATTATATCAGTTGGACAAGAACTATGCGGATTACAAAAAAACTGCTGCGCATGTAATCGGGAAAGATTCCGGAAACTGGTTCAGTACATTTACCATTGATAAGGGAAGCAATGACGGAATCGCCAAAGATATGAACGTTATGGCCGGAAGCGGTCTTGTCGGCATTGTCACAGAAGTTGGTCCAACCTGGGCAAAAGTCCGTTCTATTATCGATGATTCAAGTAATGTAAGTGCAATGGTACTTTCTACTTCTGACCGTTGTATCGTAAGTGGAGATCTGTCACTTATGAGCGATAACCAGATTCGTTTTGGTCAGATGGAAAACAATGATAATACGGTTTCTGTCGGAGACCAGATCGTCACTTCTTATATTAGTGATAAATACCTGCAGGGAATCCTGATCGGATATGTCAGTGAAGTAACGGTCGACTCTAACAATCTGACTCGTTCCGGATATATTACACCGGCTGTAGATTTTAAAAATCTTCAGGAAGTTCTTGTTATCACAACAACGAAAGCGGATTTGGTTGGATCCAATCAGAGCGAATAGGAGTGAATACTCATGAAATTAATGAAATTTAAAAGAGTTGCTGTAACTGTACTGATCGTACTTGCAGCATATCTGCTCCAGTGTACCTTATTCAATCATCTGGAACTTGCCGGAATTAAACCTAACCTGATTCTGATTGTCACAGCATCCTTTGGTTTTATGCGTGGGCAGAAAGAAGGAATGCTGGTCGGTTTCTTTGCCGGCCTTATCACAGATATCCAGTTTGGTACAATTTTGGGATTTTATGCATTACTTTACCTGGTAATCGGTTTTGTAAACGGATTATTTGAACAGCTTTATTTTGATGAAGATATCAAGCTGCCGTTATTTTTTAATTTCTGTCAGCGAATTTCTCTACGGTATCATCATTTATTTGCTCATGTTCATGTTGCGAAGTGATTTTAACTTTTTATATTATCTCAACCGCATCATCGTTCCTGAACTGATTTACACAATCGTGATCCCACTGGGATTATACCCACTGATTTTATTTATTAACCACAAACTTGAAGCAGAAGAAAAAAGGAGTGCAAGTAAATTTGTTTAGAAATATTTTAGACCGTCTGAAAGAAGCCGGAGCTTACCTGATGCAGTCAAGACTCGTTACTTTGATCATTATATTTTGTGTCAGTTCTTCCATCCTGATCGGAAGATTATTCTATCTTCAGATTGTAAAAGGGTCTGATTATCTTCAAAACTACGAATATTCTATCCGCCGGACGACATCCGTTGCAGCAACACGCGGAAATATTTATGACCGTAATGGAAATCTGCTGGCTTATAACCAGCTGGCTTATTCCGTGACAATTAATCTGTCAACCGTTGAAAACTCCATCACAACAGATAAACGTTCTGAAAAAAATGCGGCATTAAATAAAATCTGGATCAGGTTCTTTCTATCGTAGAATCAAATGGAGATTCTGTTGTTTCAAGCTTTGGTATCATCCTGGATTCCTCCGGAACCTATCAGTTTACACAGTCAAGCGATACCCAGAAGCTCCGTTTTATTGCAGATGTCTATGGAAAACGAACAATAGATGAACTTACAAAAAAACAGCAGAACCAAAGTGCAGCAGATATCATTCATTATCTTTGTACCGATGAAAAATATGGATATGGCCTTGATGACAGCACATTAGAGCCTGCTTATATTTTAAAGATCATCAACATGCGTTATGCAATGGCATTAAATGCATATCAGCAGTATATTGATACAGTTCTTGCATCCGATGTAAGTGACGAAACAGCAGCAGCAATTATGGAGAATAAGGACGTTCTTACCGGTGTTGACATTTCAGAAGATTCTATCCGAAAATATACCGATGGAATGTATTTTGCATCTATTATCGGATATACCGGACAGATTTCCCAGGATGAATACGATGCGCTGGACAAGGATGAAAAGAAAAAAAAGTACTCTCTGTCTGATATTGTAGGAAAGGCCGGCATTGAACAAAGCATGGACAATGTCCTTCAGGGCACAAAAGGTGAAAAACCGTGTATGTAGATAACCTCGGACGTGTAACTGATACTGTCAGCCGGAAAGATCCTGAAGCCGGAAATGATGTATATCTGACGATTGATAAAAATCTTCAGGAAAGTACTTATAAACTTCTGGAAGAGAAGATTGCCGGAATTGTTTTATCCAAACTACAGAATGTTCTGGAATACGATACATCCAGTGTAGATGACTCTAAGAATCTGATCATCCCGGTCAGTGATGCATATTATAATCTGATTGGAAATGCCGTCATCGATTCCGGACACTTTTCAAGCAGTGATGCAAAAACTGCCGAGCAGCAGGTTTATTCCATTTTTCAGAAGAAAAGAAGACGGCGACGATTTCTGAGCTCGAATCAGAACTTCAGAACTCACAGGCCAGCGCATATACAGATCTTTCCAATGAAATGAAAGCATATATGGATTACATCTGTGATACCCTGCTGACAAAGGATACAGGCATCCTTATGTCAGATCAGATTGATAAGAATGATGCTACTTATATTGCATGGGCAAAAGATGAGACAATCAATTTATATACTTACCTGAATTATGCGATTTCTAAAAACTGGATTGATACTTCCAAGCTTGGAAGCAGTTCTTATTCCAGTTCAGAAGAGATTTATCAGGAGATTTTAAAATATTTAAAAGAATATTTAGCAGATGACAGTAATTTCGACAAACTTCTCTACAAATATCTTATAAAATCAGGTAGTGTTACTGGTGAACAAGTTTGTGCTATCGTATATGAACAGGGTATTCTTCCTATGGATGACTCGACCTATAACGGATTACTCAACGGAGAGACAAATGCTTTTTCCTGGATCAAGAGCAAGCTGGAAAGCCTTGAGCTTACACCTGGTGAACTGGCACTTGAGCCATGTTCTGCCGGTGCAGTTGTAACAAATCCAAATACCGGAGAAGTTTTAGCATGTGTTTCTTATCCTGGATATGACAATAATCGTCTCTCAAACGTAATGGATCGTTCTTATTATGTGCAGTTGAGCATGGGTATGTCACGGACCTTCTACAACAGAGCGACCCAGGAGAAGACAGCACCAGGTTCTACTTATAAAATGCTTTCTTCTGTAGCCAGTCTGACAGAAGGGGTAATTAATGGAAACTCCTATATCAGTTGTTCAGGTGTATTTGACAAGATCACACCAAGTCCAAAATGCTGGATTTATCCAAGTGCTCATGGAAGTCTGAATGTAGTAGGTGCACTGCAGCATTCCTGTAATGATTTCTTCTATGAAGTTGGTTATCGTCTTGGACAAGACTCGAATGGTAACTATGACAGTGATACCGGCCTTGAAAAACTGGCAAAATATGCAAAAATGTTTGGATTTGACCAGACATCAGGAATCGAAATTCCTGAATCACAACCTCAGATTTCTGATTCTGACTCTGTTCGATCTGCCATTGGACAGGGTACCAACAACTATACTGTCAGCCAGATCAACCGTTATGTAACAGCCGTTGCAAACCGAGGAACTGTTTACAGTCTTTCTCTTATTGACAAAACAACCGATTCGAATGGAAAACTGATCAAAGATTATACTCCGGAAGTTGTAAATCAGATGGATGAGATCAGCTCAAGTACATGGGATCTGGTACACAATGGAATGGAAAGCATGGTAAAAAAGCAGCTCCACCTTTGCCGGAATGGATATTTCCATGGGAGGAAAAACCGGAACTGCCCAGTATAGTAAGATACATGCAGATAATGTTCTGTTTGTCGGTTATGCGCCGGCAGATTCACCTGAAATTTCAATTGCTGTCCGCATTGCAAATGGATATGCATCTACCTATGCAGCTGAAATTGGAAGAGATATCACAAAAGTGTACTTCAATCCAGAATCCGCCGATGAACTGCTTCAAGGATATGCTTCTTCTTTAGGAACTGCAGAAGCCGGTGATTAATTAAGATAACGAAAGGGGATGGGATCATGAGTGAACTGGTAACAATAAAAAAGCAGTCATTCCGGTATAGAGCTGCGGCTTAATGCCGAACTCCCATTCCCGGATCTTTTGAAAGCTGTAGAAGAGAAATTCCGACAATCTGCTGATTTTTTTCAAGAATGCAAAGATGGCAGTTTCATTTAGCGGAAGGACACTTTCTATCAGCGAAGAGGAGCAGTTAATACAGGTTATTACGCAGACGACAAACCTTGAGATTATCTGTATCATTGATCATGATGAACGCAAGGAACTGATCTACAAAAGAGCGGTAGCACAGTGTTTATCTGAACGTGAGAAATCAGATGGACAATTCTATCGCGGAACATTAAAGCGAAGACAGCTTCTTGAATCCGAATCCAGCATTGTGATCTTAGGAGATGTTGAATTCGGAGCTAAAGTAGTTGCAAAAGGAAATATTATCATTCTCGGTACTCTCTATGGATCTGTTCATGCGGGAGCTGCCGGTGACAGGAATGCTTTTATCATTGCTCTCTCCATGCAGCCGCAGCGACTTGTAATCGGAGATATTGAAGCAAAACGTCAACTGATCTATCAGGACAGCCTTTCCATCAACGGACCGCAAATTGCAGTTGTTGACGGAAAAAGAATTTACCTTGATCCACTGATAGAATAAATCTTTGGAAAGACATAAGCATGGGAAATAGGAGGAATATTCAACATGGGTGAAGTAATCGTCATTACATCGGGAAAGGGCGGTGTTGGAAAAACAACAACAACAGCGAATATTGGAATTGGTCTGTCTTCAGCAGGAAAAAAGTTGTTGTAATTGATACAGATCTCGGACTTCGAAATCTGGATGTTGTTCTTGGACTTGAAAATCGTATTGTCTACAATCTTGTTGACGTCATTGAAAGCAAATGTCGTCTGAAACAGGCAGTGATCAAAGATACGCGATTTGAAAATCTGTACCTGCTCCCATCTGCCCAGACAAAAGATAAAACAAGCGTATCACCGGAACAGATGAAAAAACTGATTGACGAACTAAAAGATGATTATGACTTCATTCTTTTAGATTGTCCGGCAGGAATTGAACAGGGCATTTAAAAATGCAATTGCAGGCGCACAGCGTTCCATTGTTGTTACAACACCTGAAGTTTCCTCAATTCGTGATGCTGACAGAATTATTGGATTACTTGAAGCTTCCGGAATCCGGAAAAATGAACTTCTGATCAATCGTCTGCGCGTTGACATGGTTCGCAGAGGTGATATGATGTCTGTAGAAGATGTCACAGAGATTCTAGCGATTGATCTGCTTGGAGTCATCCCTGATGATGAGTCTGTTGTTGTTGCAACCAATCAGGGAGAACCAGTAGTCGGCGAAGATTCCTTAGCCGGAAAATGCTACCAAAATATCTGTAGACGTCTGTTAGGAGAAGAAGTTCCGATTTCCGATTTTAATCATAAACCCGGACTTCGCAGTAAACTCTCCAGTCTTTTTTTCATAAGAACTAGGAGGTCACATTATGAGTGTACCTTCTGTTACAATTGCAAAAAGACAGGTTGCGAAATTTGCTAATTACTGACAGAATTCAATGTACACCCGATATGATAGAATTTCTGACATCGGATTTATATCAGACGATTTCTAAATACATAGAAATCTCCCGGAACAATTTGATGTCAAAATAACACGCACGGATATACATATAAAATATACAGGAGAAAAACATTGAAATCATTTTTACTAATTTGAAACAGCGTTATAATATTAGAGATTATAAAATCAGTCTGGTTTTTCTGGTCACTCTGATTTCACTGGTCGGAATCCTTATGGTCCGAAGTGCAAGACCTGATTTAATGAATCGTCAGATTATGGGCGTTTGTCTTGGTCTGATTGTTATGTTTATTATCTCTTTCATTGATTATAAATGGATTTTAAACCTATATTGGCCGCTTTATGCTCTGAATATTGTTATGCTCCTGGCTGTTTTGCTTTTTGGAACAAAAGTAAATGGCGCGAGAAGATGGCTGAACCTTGGATTTACACAATTCCAGCCTTCCGACCTTACAAAAATCCTTATGATTCTGTTCTTTGCAAAATTCTTAATGGAACGAGAGCAGAAGATTAAAGAACCCAAAACGATTATTCAGGCAATTGCTTTAATCCTTCCATCACTTGCATTGATTTACAAGCAGCCAAACTTGTCTACAACAATTTGTATTGCCGCATTGTTTGCTGTCCTTCTTTACCTTGGAGGATTAAGCTACAAACTCATTGGAACCGTTCTTGTAATCACAATACCGACGATCATTATACTGCTTGTTGTTGCAATACAGCCAAACCAGCCATTCTTAAAAGACTATCAGCAGGAACGTATCCTTGCATGGCTGGAACCTGAAAAGTATGCCGACGACGAATCTTACCAGCAGTTAAATTCCGTTATGGCAATTGGGTCCGGACAGCTGACCGGAAAAGGGTATGATAATGACGCAACAACATCCGTTAAGAACGGAAATTTCGTATCTGAGCCGCAAACAGACTTTATTTTTGCAATAATTGGTGAAGAATTAGGATTTGTGGGTTGTTGTGGAGTCATAATTTTGTTATTATTAATTGTGATAGAGTGTATCTTAATTGGTTTGAAGGCCAAAGATACAGGAGGGCGGATCATTTGCGGAGGTGTTGCTTCACTGATTGGAATCCAGAGCTTTATTAACGTCAGTGTAGCTACAATGATTTTTCCAAATACAGGCTTGTCCCTCCCATTTGTCAGTTATGGACTGACTTCCGTAGTATGTTTTTTCATGGGAATCGGTTTTGTATTAAATGTAGGCTTACAGCCTAATAAATATCAGTAAAGAGAGGATACCACTATGAATATCGGATTAGTAGCGCATGATGCGAAGAAAAAATTGATGCAGAATTTCTGCATTGCATACCGTGGGATACTCAGTAAGCATAATTTATATGCAACAGAAACCACCGGTATACTGGTCGAGAATGTAACAAACTTAAGCATTCACAAATATCTTGCTGGACATCTCGGAGGAAAACAGCAGCTCGGCTCACAGATTGAACACAATCAGATGGATCTTTTGATTTTCTTCCGTGATCCACTGACACCTCACTCACATGAACCGGATGTCAATGACATTGTTAAGCTTTGTGATATTTATAACATTCCGATCGCAACAAATATCGCAACTGCTGAAGCATTGATCCTTGCTCTTGACAGAGGCGACCTTGACTGGCGGGAGATGTATCGATAATATGAGTAAACCATATAAAAAGAAGAGAAGACGAAGAAAGCAACGGCATTCTGTCAGCCGCATACTTATTCCTGTCATATGTCTTATTGTTGTATTGTCCGGAGCTGTCGGCGGAGTCTGGTATTACAAAGAATATGGTGGTGATCCTGTCCGGACATATGAGACAGCCACTTATAACTCTAATTTGTACCAGGGAAGTTTGTTTGCTGATGATTTATGCGTCGCTGCTGATGATGTGGCTCTCACTGGATTTGATGATGAGGATTCTCTTCATGCCGCAGGATTGTTCAATCTAAATGATAAAACAGTTGAATATGGATATAAACTTTATGATAAATTATATCCTGCAAGTACAACAAAGCTTATGACTGCATACCTTGCTTTTAAGTACGGTAATATGGATGACATTGTAACTGTTTCTGACAGTGTTTCAAGCTTTGCCTCTGATGAAGTAGTCTGCAACCTGCAGCCTGGTGATACAGTGACACTTTATGATTTATTATGTGGTCTTTTACTTCGTTCAGGTAATGATTGTGGTGTTGCTATCGCTGAACATATTTCCGGAAGTGTAGAAGCTTTTTGCTGAGCTTATGAACTCAGAAGCGAAAGCTCTTGGTGCCACTGGCAGTCATTTCGTGAATCCTCACGGACTTCATAATGAAAACCACTATACAACAGCATATGACCTGTATCTGATCTTTAATGCCTGCATTCAGGATCAGAGATTTATGGACATTATTTCCATGGATTCTTATACAATGAATCTTACCGGAGCAGATGGTACAACAAGAACATTTGATGTAGTCCCAACCAACTATTATTCCTCAGGGAAGATCAATGCCCCTGAAGGGATTCGTGTATTTGGCGGTAAGACCGGTACCACAGATGAAGCAGGATGCTGTGTGATCCTTTATAGCGAAGATCTGGAAAAGAATCCTTATATTTCCATTATTATGGGGGCTGAAGATAAGAGTTTTCTTTACCAGGAGATGAACCGGCTTCTTGAGGCTGGAGAAACAACTAAAACAGAATAAAGAATAACCGATACGAAAAAGCCATGTGGCACAGAACAACAAATTAGAAGCTTTCATTTTTAATCTGTCCGCATGGTTTTTTTTCTATCTTATTTCATGTAATATTCTCCTTTACCGTTTCCTGTTTTCAGTAACGCTCTTTTGATTTATTAATATGTATTCTTCCCCTGAAAGGCTGGAAATATACACAAAAAAAATGATATACTAACAAAGTTAAAGCAGAAATGACAGGAGGTAATATTTTTTATCTTGGCAAAGAAAAAAACAAGTCTGTAAATATAAAAAGATATAAGGCAAAAAAAAAGAATTTAATATTGGAATGTTTCTGTTTGCAGTTGTATTTATTTATCTTATTGTTACTATTACCGCATATCTTTTAGAAGATAAGCCTTCTATTTATGAAGTACGGGAGGGCAGTATTGTGAAGGATAATACCTATACCGGATTGATCATCCGCCAGGAAACAACTGTAAATGCAGAATCGGGCGGCTACATTAATTATTATCAGAATGGGAACAGCAAAGTCAAATGTGGCGCACCTGTTTATGCAATTTCAAAGAATGCTTTGAATTTTGATGATTCATCTACAGAATCATCTTCAACTGCAGATCTTAGTCCTGATGTTCAATCAGGACTTGTGACACAACTTCAGACATTCAATGAAAACTATGACAATTCCAACTTTTCAAGTATCTATACCTTAAAGAATGAGCTGCAAAATACATTGCAAAATGCATACCGCACAACTAAAACTGCGCAGCTTGCATCTGTAATTGAGAGCAGCGGACAAACTGTCACAACCGCTTCTGCCGGACAGGACGGAATTGTTTCCTATACGATTGATGGTTTAGAGTCCTTAACTGTTGACAATTTTACAGCAGATAATTTTAATAAAACAAATTATAAAGTAACTGAACTTACCGATCAGATGAAGATATCAAGCGGTTCACCGGCTTACCGCTTGATTACCAGTGAAAACTGGTCCGTAGTGATACCTTTAAAAAAAGACACCGCAAAAGAATTTCAGAAATCTAATTTACAGAATGTGCAGGTTCGCATAGATAAAGACAGTGAAAAGATGTGGTCCGCTTTCTCTGTTCTTGAACGAGATGGGAATTTCTATGGTGTTCTGACCTTTGACAACTCTATGATTCGTTATGCATCAGAGCGTTTTCTGAACATAGAACTTATCTTAGAAGATGAGTGTGGCCTGAAAATTCCAAAATCTGCCGTAGTAGAAGAGCAGTTCTTTGTAATTCCTCATGATTACATTACAAACGGAGGTAACAGCTCTTTAGAAGGTGTTATGGTTTTGGATTCAAAAGGAACTGCCTCATTTCAGGCTGTTGATATCTATGATACCTCCGATGATGGAGAAGTTTATTTAAGTCGAGATCAGCTGAAATCCGGAACAGTGATTGTAAAGCCGGATTCTTCTGATACTTATACGATTGATACCCAAAAGCCATTAAAAGGAGTCTACAATATCAATAAAGGATACGCTATTTTTAAAAAGTATCCATTTTATGTGAAAGCGACGAATATTACATTGTTCAGGAAGGAGATTCTTACGGACTTTCAAATTACGATCATATCGTACAAAACGGAGCCGGTGTTTCCTCTGATGATGTTGTATTTCAGTGATTTGATTTTGTAGCCCTTTGAAAATTGGATACAAAATCCAAAAAGAGGATAATCAAATTTCAAAAAGGAGAGATAACTTATGCTAGAAACACAGTTAAAAGAAGTAGAAGCAAAGATTCAGGCAGCCTGTGACCGTGCCGGACGCAAGCGGGAAGAAGTTACATTGATCGCCGTAAGTAAGACAAAACCGATAGAAATGCTTCAGGAAGCTTACGATCTCGGTGTCCGTGTGTTTGGTGAGAACAAAGTGCAGGAAATCACAGCCAAATACGATGCACTTCCTGCTGATATCCACTGGCACATGATCGGACATCTGCAGACCAATAAGGTAAAATATATTATTGATAAAGTAGATCTGATCCACTCTGTCGATTCTGTCAAGCTTGCAGAGACAATTGAAAAGGAAGCTGCAAAACATAATCTTACAGCTAATATTTTAATTGAAGTAAATGTTGCTCAGGAAGAAAGTAAGTTTGGACTTAAAACAGAAGAAGTTCTCCCGTTTATTGAAAAGATTGCAAATTTCGAACATATCAAGGTCTGCGGACTGATGACAATTGCACCTTTTGTCGATAATCCGGAAGAAAATCGTCAAATTTTCGCAAATTTACATAAATTATCTGTTGACATTAATGAGAAAAACATTGATAATGTTTATGTGAACATACTTTCAATGGGAATGACCAATGATTACGAGGTTGCCATAGAAGAGGGAGCAACTATGGTTCGAGTTGGAACTGGTATCTTTGGTGCAAGGAACTATAATATCTGACTTAATTTATTAACCTGATGAATGAGTTACTGTTTACAATATTTTTGAACAGTAATTGAATAGTATCATTTTTTCGTTGGATCGTATGAATAAAAAAAGAGCGCCACCTGAAAAAAGGGGACAAGATAGGAGTGTAAAATGGGTGTATTTGATAAATTTCTTGACATCATGAAGTTGAATGATGACGATTATGATGACGATGAATTTTATGATGATGATGATTTTGCAGATGACGGTGATTTTGAGGAAAAACCGCGTCGTTCTTTCTTCGGTAAGAAGAATAATAAAGAGGAATGTTTCAATGACTTTGATGCTGATGAAGATAAGACGTTTCAGCCTTCTGCTTCCAGCAAGGTTACACCAATGCGTCCTGCTGCAAAACACGGGGGAAACATGGAAGTATGCGTTGTAAAACCAACTTCTGTAGATGATTCCCGTGAGATCACAGAGACATTACTTGCAGGCCGTACTGTAATCCTTAACTTAGAAGGTATGGATCTTGAGATTGCACAGAGAATTATTGATTTTATTTCCGGAGCAGCATTTGCGATCAGCGGAAACCTTCAGAAGATTTCCAGCTATATCTTCCTTGTTACACCTACAAATGTTGATATTTCCGGTGATCTTCAGGATCTTCTCAGTGGATCTATGGAAACACCAAGTGTTCGTGGAAGATATTAGAATTTAACTTCAACTATAGGAACTGGATTTTAGAATTATTATGATAAAAGAAAATCAGAAAAAAAAGAAACAAAGCTTTTTGGAACACAGATTTATTGAACTTTCCAGAATTGCTTTTGAACGTGAAATTGTTACATATTCGGATTTTCTTAACCTGAATGATCAGAATATCCTGCATACCCCTGCCAAAGAACAAGCTTTATTCAAGATATGTTCTCTTTGGCGGGTATGATATGGCGGAGCGTCAGATGGCTGCATTTATCCCTGAGGCTCTTTCTTTGCGTTATGGGGTATCTGATATTACTCCGAAAGAGATTGATTATCCGTTTTGTGCTGTGAAAATAGAACCCAAAAAATAAAAGATTTTCCGAAGACCTGACTCACAGGGATTTTCTTGGTTCCATATTAAATCTTGGGATTGACCGTTCAAAAACCGGAGATATTCTTGTGACAGAAGATTCAGCACTTCTTTTTATCAATAAGGACCTTGTATCTGTTGTAACAGAAGACTTAACCCGGGTTCGCCACACTGTTATAGATAGTTCTGTCATCAACTTAGATATGATAAACTACACACCTGATCTCCAGCAGATAAAAGGAACTGTTTCATCTGTTCGCTTAGACAGTCTACTTCCACTTGCATTTTCTTCTTCCAGAAGTAAACTGTCCGGACTCATTGAAGGCGCAAGGGTCTTTGTAAACGGCAAATTGATTACAAGCAATGGATATCAGGTAAAAAGAAGGAGATTTATCTCTGTACGCGGATTAGGTAAGTTCCGTTTTGAGGAAGCGGGGAAAATCACTAAAAAGAATCGGATCAGTGTAACTATTCAGAAATATGTATAATCTAAAAAGCTTAGAAAAGAGGAGCTTATCGACTCATGAATAATACAAAAACAAAGACAAAGAGTTATCTTTTCGCTGCCATTGGGTTTCTGCTCACATTAGCACTTGACCAATGGACCAAATATCTTGCATCTACTATTTTACGCCGTCTCGAGTCTTTCTCTTTGATTTCCGGAGTTTTTGAACTTCGCTATCTTGAGAACCGCGGAGCTGCATTTGGTATTATGCAGAATCGACAGATTGTGTTTGTAGTCGGGGGTATTATTATACTTGCTGTTATTTTGTATCTGTACCAGAAGATGCCATTTACACCACATTACAGACCACTGCGTATCTGTGCTGTACTGCTTGCATCCGGAGCTGTGGGAAATATGATCGATCGTGTGAAACTTGATTATGTTGTTGACTTTTTCTATTTTCGACTGATTGATTTTCCAATCTTTAATGTTGCAGACTGCTATGTTGTAATTGCATGTATTTTATTTGTTGTTCTCATTTTATTTTATTATAAGGACGACAACGATTTTGAGTTTTTAAATTTTAAGAACAGATAAAAACGCACAACAGGAAGGATTCTGAAAGCTTATGGAAGAACTTCATTTTAATGCGGATATTACGGGGGAAAGGATCGATAAATTCCTTGACGGGAGAATAGAGAGCCTTTCCTGTTCTTATATCCAGAAATTAATTAAAGAAAAAAAATTTTTGTAAATCAATTACCGGTTAAAGCGAATTACAAGTTAACAACAGGGGATACTATCATTCTTCAGATTCCTGACCCGGAACCACTTGATATTCAGCCTGAAAATATTCCTCTGGATATTCTCTATGAAGATGATGACATTCTCGTCGTTAACAAACCAAAAGGAATGGTTGTACATCCTGCACCGGGACATTACAGCATACGCTGGTCAATGCAGTTCTATATCACTGTGGAGAAAACCTGTCGGGAATCAATGGTGTAATCCGTCCGGGAATCGTCCATCGGATTGACATGAATACAACCGGTTCCCTTCTGATCTGTAAAAACGATAAAGCCCATCAGATTCTTGCAGAACAATTAAAAGAACATTCTATCACAAGAAAGTATCACGCTATCGTACATGGCAATCTGAAGGAGGATACAGGCACTGTAAACGCTCCGATTGGTCGGCACCCTACAGATCGTAAAAAGATGAGTACAAAAGCACCAAATGGGCGACATGCAGTCACTAATTACCGTGTATTGGAAAGATTTGGTAATTTTACCTACATTGAGTGCCAGCTTGAAACCGGTCGGACACATCAGATCCGCGTTCATATGTCCAGTATCGGACATCCAATTCTGGGCGATGAGATTTATGGTCCTGCAAAATGTCCTTATAAACTCCAGGGACAGACTTTGCATGCAAAAATCCTTGGTATCACTCATCCATCTACAGGAGAATACATAGAATTTGACGCACCTTTGCCAGACTATTTTAAAGATTTATTAAATAAATTAAGAAAGCAAAACTAAGTATAGGAAATAGTATAGGAAATAGTAAATTGACATTGTCTTTTTTTCATCTTTTTGGTTATAATATACATAAGATTTCGCATAGACTTGAAAAGGAGTGTGGCTTATTATGAAGACAAATACTATTATAACAATCGGACGTCAGTACGGAAGTGGTGGAAAAGAGATCGGACATTTCGTTGCCGAGGCATTTGGAATTAAATTATACGACAAAGGAAATGCTTGCGCGTGCAGCAAAAGAAAGTGGTATCTGTGAGGAATTATTTGAGACTCATGACGAAAAGCCAACGAACAGTTTTCTATATTCTCTTGTGATGGATACATATTCTATGGGATATGCCGGCAACACATACACTGAGATGCCTATCAATCACAAAGTTTTTTCTTGCACAGTTTGATGCAATTAAAAAGATTGCAGATGAGGGACCATGTGTCCCTGGTAGGCCGTTGTGCAGATTATGCACTTGAATCCTATCCAAATGTTGTCAGCATCTTCATTCGTGCAGATATGGAAGATCGTATTCGTCGTGTAGCAACAAGACTTGATCTTACGGATGCAAAAGCAAAAGATCTGATCAATAAGACGGATAAAAAGAGAGCAAGCTATTACAATTATTATACAAACAAGAAGTGGGGCGAGGCAGCCAGCTATGAGCTTTGCTTAAACAGTTCTGAACTCGGAGTACAAGGTACAGCGAAAGCAATTGAACAGTATATTCTTTTAAAAGAAAGTATTGAAAAAGAAGCCAGAAATATTGTTTAATCTTATTTATTAAAATGTATAGTGCAAAGGATACAGAAGAGCAGTAGTGCATTCTTTCTGTATCCTTTTTATCTATTCTTATTCTTTTTACTTCCTATACTTCACGAAGCTTTACAGCACCTGCCGCCTGACGGCGTCGGTCTTCATCGATTGCTGCATAATGTTTCTTTGTTGTATTGACATCTTTATGCCCCAGAACATCTGCGACAAGATAAATGTCTCCGGTTTCTTTATAAAGTGCTGTTCCGTAAGTGCTGCGCAGTTTATGTGGAGTTATCTTCTTATTCGGAGTGACCTCCCCTGGCGTACTTCTTTACCATATTTTCAACTGCCTGGACTCCCATACGTTTTCGCTGGGTAGACAAGAACAGTGCGTTTTCATGACCGGAGAGTGGTACAGTTTGCTTTCTGGTCGTGTAAAGATACGTCTTTAATGCATTCTCAACCTCTTCACCGAAATACACAACCATCTGATTCCCACCTTTTCGTGTTACAGTAATTCCGTTATTCTTAAAATCAATATCCTGGAGATCCAGTCCAACACATTCTGATACACGGATTCCTGTTCCAAGCAGAAGCGTCAGAATTGCCAGATCTCGATTTTTTGTCTTTTCAAAATAGGCTTTCCGCTGACCTGTAAGATTATCCCCTCCATGATCAACATAATCCAGGAGCATTGCGATCTCATCCGTATCAAGCCGTATGATCGCTTTCTCGTGCATCTTTGGCATCTCCACAAGCAACGTAGGGTTCTTTGCTGATAATTTGACGCTTAAAATAATATCCATAAAAGCTGCGAAGCGCAGACATCTTTCTTGCAAGTCCCTTTTCTGTGTTCGTGATACATTTTTCTTCGTCATTCTTATAGACCTTCAGATATTCCTGGTATTCCTCAATATCTACAGGCTCCAGGCGTTCCAGATCATGTACCTCAAATTGTTCGATCGTATAATTTTTATAAACCGGATTATTCTCCATAAGGAAATGGAAGAAAACGCGGATATCATAGGCATAAGAAATCCTGGTCCGCGCAGATGTCGTTGGTTCCACCGCACGAAAATAATCCTTTGCAAATGGAGGCAATGTCTTCAGGATCTCTCTGAGACGTAATGTGTTATCTATATATGTCTGTTCATGATATGTTTTTCTGTTAGAAGTTTCTGCCATATTAAAAGCTCCTTTATAGATTCAAATTTACTGAAAACCCCATATTTCTTTATATATTTTAACATAAGTACTGTTTTTCGTCTATATCTTTTGGAAAAATCGGTATTTGTCGTATAGATTGATTTCTGTTAATAAAATCCGAAGAGACTATCTGCTGCTATTTAAAGCGCTATTTCTGGAAAGCAGATAGCAATCTTCTTCGGATTCAGGGAGTGTATATATCAATACATAGGGTGTATATTGATACCATTTATAATTTTTCGTAAGCGATCATCAGGTATTGACCTGCATGAATCGTATCTGAATCAAGATGATTCATTACCTTAAGTGCTTCTACATATTCGCTTACGGAGCCATATCCGTCTGTAATTGTTTCTTCTGCAATGCTCCAAAGGCTGTCACCTGGTTCAATTAATCTACTTGTGTAACAGATCTCAATAGCATCTGAGGTTCTCTGTTGATCTATTTCCTTTGCCGAAACTCGGAACATTCCAAAGTACATACAGCTGCAGAGAATAAAAAGAATACTGCATATTACCAAACCAGAATGACGAATAACACCATGTTTCTTCTTTGAATTTACTGAATGATTTCCTGAATACTTTTTCATAATCCTCTTCCTCTCTTTTCGCTTACTGTATACTTATCTTCTGTTATTACTATGTATCGAACATCTGTTCTTTTTTATGTTTTCATTATATCGTTCGAACAAACGTTTGTCAAGCATTTTACTTCATAAAACCGAACATATTTTCGCAACAAGTGTTTGCTTTCTAAAAAATGCTGTGTTATTATGTTCTTATGATTATAGTAGATTCGGAGGGAACAATATGTCAGAAGGGAATATTACTCCTAAGCAGAAAGAGATTTTAGAATATATAAAAGACCAGATTTTAACAAGAGGCTTTCCGCCGGCAGTTCGTGAAATCTGCGAGGCAGTCAACCTGAAATCTACTTCTTCCGTTCATTCACATCTGGAGACGCTGGAAAAGAATGGTTACATAAGAAGAGACCCTACCAAGCCTCGTGCAATTGAGATTCTGGATGATAATTTCAACCTGACAAGAAGAGAGATGGTGAATATTCCGATCATAGGCCGTGTCGCTGCCGGCGAACCGCTTCTTGCAGAACAGAATATTGAGGATTATTTTCCTATTCCTGTAGAATATATGCCAAACAAGCAGACATTTATGCTCCAGGTACAAGGTGAAAGTATGATCAATGCAGGAATTCTGAGTGGGGATTATGTTATTGTTGAGCAGACTCCATCTGCTGAAAATGGGGAACAGGTAGTTGCACTGATTGAAGATGGCGCTACAGTCAAGACTTTCTATCGTGAAGAAGGTATTATCCGCCTGCAGCCGGAAAATGATGCATATGATCCGATCATTCTTACAGATGTCACTATCCTGGGTAAGGTAATCGGTGTTATCCGTATGTATTAAATCTCATTACTGGATATAAGATTTTTAATTAGAACTCAAAGTATAAAAAACTCAGAATGTAGTACTCACTACTCTTCTGCCAGTTTTTTATAACTCTCCTTATTTATGCTTCAAGATCTTCAACAGACACATGATGTCCATCTTTCCAGATTCTCTCCAAATTGTAGAACTGTCTGTTCTCACGATCAAAGACGTGTACAATAATATCACCAAAATCAAGTAACACCCATCTTCCGGATGCATTTCCTTCTCTCTGTACCAGAGAATACCCTGCTTTATGCAATTCTTCCTCCACATTGTCCACAAGGGCATTCACCTGACTGTCACTGTTTCCATTTACGATCAGGAAATAATCTGCAAGTACAGACACGCCTGAGATATCGATGATCTGGATATCTTCTCCTTTTTTTATCACTGAGGGCTGTATATGCCAGCTTTGCCATTTCTTTTGACTGATTCATCTTTTATTCTCCTTTGTCGCTATAATATTGATAAGTTTCAATGCTCATCGGATCTACCGGCTTACCATTCTTACGCAGATAATTAACCGTATTCCCTGCACAAAGACAGATTGCGTGGTCAATATCGACAAACACAGTTTCACGGATCTTTTGAAGACCAGGAATTATCTTTCTGTTCGGTTCAATATAATCAGCAATATAAATAATCTTCTCAAGCATTGTCATCTCCGGTCGTCCTGTTGTATGCCATGTAATTGCACTTAAAACGCCTTTATTGGTCACACCATACTCTTTCTCCGCGAAATATGCTCCCAGTTTCGCATGGACTAATGCCGGCATCTCAAGTTCTGACTGTGTAAGCAGAATACCGTGTTTTTGACATCTCTCAACCTGTTCCTGCGCAGAACCATACTTTCCACAATCATGCAGAAGTCCTGCCATCATAGCATCATCGATATCTTCATGATAACGCATTGCAAGAGATGCTGCTGTATACATAACTCCGATTGTATGTTCAAAACGATCTTTTTTCAGCTTTTTTTCCAGTTGTTTTCTAATGTCAATGAAAGCTTCTTTCATAATCGTGTTCTGTCTCCTCTCTGGTTACTGTTCACTCCACACCGCCATTTTGACAAGTGCAGATAAAATATGCTTTTAAATATATAGATTCTTTTCTTTGATATAATCCGCGACAACATCAGGCACCATATAACGCACGCTGAGTCTCTTTGCTGCCCTTTCTCTTATTGTAGTGGAGGAAATCTCTACCAACGGTGCGCGAAGCAGTTCTATATGCGCTCCGTATGCTTCCGTGAGATATCGTATCTGTCCCTTCATTGCTGAAGCATCTTTGTCGTCACGCATTGCTGCAAGAATCGTACAGGTCGTAAAAATTTTTCTGAAATCTTTCCACTCTTCAAAAGCAAACAGAGAATCCGCTCCGAGAATAAAATAAAATTCATCGTTTGGGTAGATCTCGTTAAAATGCCTCATTGTCTGATACGTATAAGAGTGCTTCTTCGTATCCGCTTCTGAAAGATTCAATGAGAAATTCGAATTACTTTTTATTGCAAGACGAACCATCTCGATCCTGTGATGCATTGCTTCTTCTGTATCGAGTGTCTCTTTGTGTGGAGGATTTCCATTCGGTAAAAACCAGATCTCATCAAGTCCAAAATCTTCATAAGCAAACTCACTAAGAAGAAGATGACCGATGTGAATCGGATCGAAAGTACCGCCCATAATACCAATCTTCATTGTCTGTACCTGTTCCTTTTCTACTATGGAAAACACGCTCTGCGAGTTTCCTATATTCAAATTCAGCTTCCGAATCATATAATAACTCAGAAGCTGAAAAAATAATTATTTTGGAAGCTGAATTTTCTTTTTTTTGTCTTTTCCTTCTTTGTAAAGAACGATTTTCTTTCCGATTACCTGAACAACCTGAGACTGTGTTCTCTCTGCAAGTGTCTCTGCGATTTCTCTCTCGGGTCATCCATGCAGTTCTTTAAAACACTGATCTTGATCAGCTCACGTGCTTCCAGTGCCTCGGCAATTGCCTCCGTAAGCCCCGGATTCATGCTTGCTTTTCCAACCTGGAAAATCGGATCCATTGTCATCGCAAGTCCTTTTAAATAGGCTCTCTGTTTTGTAGTCATAATATTCTCCTTATTTATAATAATCAAACTGAAGTCCGTACATTCTAACTGTGTCACCTTCCTGGATGCCAGCTCTCTCAAGATCTGCAAGAATACCTGAATCTTTCAGGAATTTCTGAAAGAAGGCAAATCCCTTCTCAGAATCCAGATTTGTATAGCCAAGCATTTTTTCAATCTTAGGACCTTCAACTACATACATTCCATCTGCCTGTTCTACCGTATAAGGAAGATCTTCATAGATCAGTTCATCATCCGGGAAGTATTCCTGCTCGAATACTACCGGTTTCTGATCCAGCTTCTGAAGCTCGTTACTTACATAGTAGAGAAGATCAGAGATTCCTTTTCCTGTAGCTCCGGAGATAGGAAATACTTTGATTCCCTTTGGCTCAAACTCATCTTTCAAGCGCTGAACCGGATCATCTTCCGGATCATAGATCAGATCCGTCTTGTTCGCTGCAATTACCTGCGGACGTTCCGCAATTTCCGGATTGTAAGCAGCAAGCTCTGCATTGATCTTATGAATATCATCCACTGGATCACGTCCTTCACTTCCTGCTGCATCTACAACATGAATCATTAACTTTGTTCTCTCGATATGGCGAAGGAACTCATGTCCAAGACCAACACCTTCGGATGCACCCTCAATTAGTCCCGGGATATCAGCCATAACGAATCCCTTTGCTCCATCCAGATCAACAACACCAAGATTCGGATTCAATGTTGTGAAATGATAGTTTGCAATTTTCGGTTCCGCATTTGTAACACGGGAAAGCAATGTAGATTTACCAACGTTCGGAAAACCGATCAGACCTACATCTGCGATCACCTTCAATTCCAGATTCACTTCCAGCTCTCTTGCCGGCTGTCCCGGCTGTGCATACTTCGGAACCTGCATGGTAGAGGTCGCAAAATGCTGATTTCCAAGCCCGCCTCGACCGCCTTTTAAGACAACCTGACGTCTGTTCTCTCCGGACATATCAGCGATAACTTTTCCTGTAACAGATTCTTTAATTACTGTACCTTCCGGCACACGAAGAACAAGGTCTTTTCCGTCCTTACCGTGACAGCGGCGCTTTCCGCCCTGTTCCCCATCTTCGGCAGCAAATTTTCTCTTATGTCTGTAGTCAACAAGAGTATTCAGCCCTTCATCTACTTCGAAGATCAGGTCTCCGCCGTGTCCACCGTCTCCACCGTCCGGTCCGCCGTTTGGTACATACAGTTCTCTGCGGAAGCTGCAGTGACCGTCTCCGCCTTTACCGGAACGGATCAATATCTTAGCTCTGTCTGCAAACATATTATTCTCCTCTTAATTTGTATCAACAACTGTTTCTGTATCTTTATTCACATCATATATGCGTAAATTTCTTTATCACCTGACAATAAAAGATTTCTTTGAAAGAAAAAGCCTCAGACCTTAAAAACGTCTGAGGCTTCCTTTTGCCATGTATGCGAGTGAAAAGATTCCGTCGGAACTTTCCAGCCAAAACTGATTACTCAGCTACTGGATAGATAGAAACCTGTTTCTTATCTCTTCCTTTTCTTTCAAATCTTACTACACCGTCTACAAGTGCAAACAGAGTGTCATCTCCACCGCGTCCTACGTTAAGTCCTGGATGGATCTTTGTTCCACGCTGTCTGTAAAGAATGTTACCAGCTTTTACAAACTGTCCGTCTGCTCTTTTAGCGCCCAGTCTCTTTGCCTCGGAGTCACGACCGTTCTTTGTAGAACCAACTCCTTTTTATGAGCGAAAAACTGAAGATTCATTTTCATCATGGTAATTACACCTCCTTGAAAATTATGTCGATATATTTCTCGTAGTCATTGCTGTCTTCTATCTCTTCCAGACCAAGAATCATGGAATCCAGCAATAATGTGGCATCATGTGATGGTGTTCCGTCAAAACGGAACTCAATACTTCCGGTATCTTCATCCGAAACGCAGCTTGTCTCATCATCTGTAAAACGCTCAATTGAATTCAGCGCATTGATCACGAGAGCGGATACTCCGGCACAGACAATGTCTTCACCGGCTTCTGCATATCCCGCATGACCTTCCATATCAAACCCAGCATATTCCTGCCGTTCGGTCTTATAAATGGTTACCTTAATCATCAGAAATAGATTAAGCGTTGATCTTTTCGATCTTTACTTCTGTGTACTGCTGTCTGTGACCGATTTTTCTTATGATAACCGGTTTTTCTCTTATACTTATAAACGATAACTTTTTTAGCTTTTCCATCTCCGATTACAGAAGCTGTAACTGTTGCACCTTCTACTGTTGGGTTACCAACAACCATCTTGTCGTTGTTAACTGCAAGTACCTGGTCAAATGTATAAGTCTCACCAGCTTCTACCCCAAGTTTCTCTACTCTAATGATATCGCCTTCAGCTACTTTGTACTGTTTACCACCTGTTGCTATAATCGCGTACATATGGCACCTCCTATTATCATTACTCGCCAACTATGGTGTCTGAAATCAGAACTTAAATACCTCGTTATGCGGCATACTCATATATATTAACTTGCAAATTTAGATTTGTCAATAGGGTTCATCTAATTTTTTTATTTTTTCATAACAGTATTCAATAATGCTTTTTCTTGTTATGATTCCAATGAATTTCTTCTGGTCATCCACAACCGGAACAAAATTCTGATTCATCGCTTTCTGAAGAAGATCCTCCATATCAGCATCTGCCGATACAGCCTCATAATCTGCTTTTCTTGGAAAATCCTGAATGAAAATTGTCTCTGCCTCTTTCAGGTTCAGATTCGTATACTTCTTGATTCCCCAGAGGATATCTCCTTCTGTCATTGTTCCGACATATTCCCCTGCCTTATTCAGCATTGGAATGGATGCATATTTATGAAATTCCATTGTTTCCAAAACCTGACGTAATGTGCTGTAATCATAAATAAAAGCAACCTCACTCTTCGGTTTCAGAAAAATAAGATATTCATCTCTTTTCAGCCTTTCTTGGTTTTAAATCTGTGTCAGTACGAAAATCTCATACAATGCTTTGATCGCATTTTTAAAATCATCATGACGTACACCAACGATGATATTAAGCTCACTGGATCCCTGGTCGATCATCTTGACATTAATGTGTGCGTGAGCAAGTGCAGAGAAGATTCTTCCTGCTGTTCCTCTTGTAGACTTCATTCCACGACCTACGATCGCGATCAGTGCAAGATCAGACTCAAGCTCAATGTGATCCGGATCTACCGCTTTGTGAATTCCTGCAAGAATCTGCTGTTCTTTCGCTTCAAACTTATCTTTTTGTACAAAGATTGTCATTGTATCGATTCCATATGGCATGTGCTCAATAGAAACACCATTGTCTTCAAATACCTGAAGTACTTTACGACAGAAACCAACTTCTGAGTTCATCATCGCTTTTTCAATTGTGATCGCAGCAAATCCGTCTGTTCCGGCAATACCTAGTATATTTCGGCTGACAGCATGTTGCTTCTACGATAAGTGTTCCTTTGTCTGCCGGTGCATTTGTATTACGGATATTGATCGGGATTCCTGCTCTTCTTACCGGGAAGATCGCATCTTCATGAAGGACACTTGCGCCCATGTAAGAAAGCTCACGAAGCTCTTTATATGTAATTGTCTCAATTGATTTTGATCCTTTTACGATTCTTGGATCTGCCACCAGGAATCCGGACACATCCGTCCAGTTCTCATAGAGATCTGCATTGACTGCACGAGCCACAAGAGAACCTGTGATATCAGAACCACCTCTTGAAAATGTAACTACACGTCCTTCCTCTGTTGCTCCGTAGAATCCCGGGATAACAGCATTCTTAGCCTTTTCAAGTCGTGCAGACATAATTTCATTTGTGATCTCGGACTGGAAATCTCCATTCTCATCAAAACGAACAACCTCTGCTGCATCAATAAATTCAAATCCAAGATATGCAGCCATAATCTTACCATTCAGGAATTCTCCTCTGGATGCTGCATAATTGCTTCCTGCTTTTTCAGAAAAGTTCTTGCGGATCACTTCAAAATCCTCATCCAGGGAGAACTTTTAAACCAAGTCCATCAATAATTTCCTGATATCTATCTTTAATTGCTGCAAGCTTCTCTGTGAAATCTTCACCATTCTCAGCAGCCGCATAGCAGCCATAGAGCATATCTGTTACCTTTGTATCAGCTGAAAAACGCTTTCCCGGAGCAGATGGTACAACATATCTTCTGGATTCTTCTGCACGGATAATATTTCCAACTTTTTTAAACTGTTCTGCGCTCGCAAGAGAACTTCCGCCGAACTTTACTACTTTCTTCATTCTTGCTATTCCTCCAATGTAATTCTGCGTTGCTGTTTCAAGTTTCCCGTGAACAGTAACAATACTGCTTTCTGCATTATCGGTTCATTATTATACAGTGTTACGCAGTTCTTGTAAACTTTTAAATAAGAAAACTTATAGGAATTTCTTATAGACATTAATAATAATCAATTAAAACGTGATCTCTCCATATTCCGCCCGTGCAGCCTTTTTCAGATCATCCGGTTTCAATTTGATCTGCATTCCAATCTTCCCACCACTCACATAAATGTATTCCTGATGCTGTGCACTGGAATCGATCACAGTCGGAAATTGCTTCTTCATTCCGATTGCCGTACAGCCACCACGCACATAACCGGTCACCGCAGTAATATCCTTCACATGGAGCATTTCTACTGATTTTTCCCCGACTGACTTCGCAGCCTTTTTCAGATCAAGCTCCGCCGCAATCGGAATAACAAACACATAATGCCCGCCTGTTTTTCCAACCGTCACAAGCGTCTTATATACCTGTTCGTGCGGAAGACCGATTTTATCTGCTGTTGTGATTCCATCGACAAATTCATCACATTCATAGGTTTCATATTCATATGGGATCTTGTTCCTGTCCAAGATTCTCATTGCATTTGTTTTCAGTTCTTCTTACTCATTATATTAGCATCTCCTCTGTTGTCTCTGCCTGCAAATGCATCTGCTATTCCATCTCTTACTGCTTCATGCAGCGGCTTACGCACTTTCTTTCTCGTCACCTCAGCAAGTCCAAGTGCTGTAATATCAACTAATGTTGTCTGGATCGGATCTTTCGCAAGAAAATATCGGAATTCTTTTAATAAAGTTTCCTCATTCTTTTTCCTCATCCTGATTTATAAAATCAATCAGAATGATTCCAGACAGATTACGAAGACGTATCTGTCTGGCTGTTTCCTTCGCTGCCTCCATATTCATCTTCAATGTAGACTCATCATCACCCTTTTTACGGACGTTTTTCCCGGAATTTACGTCTATCACGGTAAGCGCCTCTGTTAGCTGGATCACCAGATATCCTCCATGTTTCAGCCAGACTCTTTCTGCTAAGGCATGTTCAACCGCTGTTTCTGTACTATAAATCTTTCCAAGTGGATAACCACTGTCATCATGGAAATGAACCAGTTCCAGATTCTCCGGCATTTCTTTCTTGAAATAGCCGCAAATCTTTTCATATATTTCTGCATCATTCACAAGAATTTCTTCCATGCCATCCATATAGACATTTTTCAGATCTGTAATATAGGACGGTGGAGCAGATTTCAGGCATGAGAAACACACTCTGGAAGCAGCATATTTTAAAAGATGTTCATATTCCGCTTTCAGCTGTTCAATCTCTGTAAGGACATCTTCGAATGCAGCATCTTTTGCATTTGTTCTGATAATAAGACCATACTGGTCATTCTGATATTCCTGAAGGCGCTCCTTATAGGCTTCCCTGTCTTTTTTTGAAATTTTAGAAGATACACCTATTCTTGTATTACCATGCGTCAAAACGGCATATCTGCCTGTCAGACTGATATTACCGGTCACTGTCGGAACCTTTGTCTTTACAGCTTCCCTGCTGATCTGAACTACCAGTTCATCACCGATGCAAAGTGGCTTCTTCCCAATCTTATGCGTAAAAAATGCATTCTGTGCATCTCTTAAATCAAAATAACAATTAACGCCAGGTTCGATCTCAAGAAAAGCTGCCCCTATATTCTGTACGATAGTCTGTACTTTGGCGACATATATATCGCCAATCTGATGCACCTTTTTCCTGTTCGTCGGACTTTGCACAGTGAATCTCAGCAATCTGATCCTCTTCCAGAAAAAAAGGTCCACACATGATTTTCTTTTTTTTCTCTATCAAAACTTTCCGTTTCATCTGTTTCTTCTCATTCCTCATCGCCTGTCATATCAACACCCATTGCCTCTAATGGAATCAGGGATCCATCTTCACTGCGATCTGTATACATTTCCAGTCTGTGATGCTGGAATTTCACGCTGTCCGGTTCAATTCCAAGGAACTGACAAAATGCTTCCATTACAAGATCCGGTTTCAGATTCTCTACACTTCCTGCTGCCACTTTCAGGTAAACAGAATCGCCTCGTAGTTCCCATGCATAGATCAATGGTTTAATGTCAACTTCCTTCTCGCTTCGTTTTGTCTGCTTTACGATCCTGATCTCCAACTGTTCCATAAATTCTGAAAATTGTTCTTTCCAGCCCTCCGGAAATGCTCCCTTTCTCACAGATGTCAGATAATCTGCTCCTGCAAGGATTGTCATTCCGGTCATCTTCTTCTCCTCAGCAATTCTACGGATGCTTACGATCTCGATCCCCTCGATCTGACAGGCTTCGTTCATCCTTCTGACTGCATCTGCACTGTTGACTGCTTCTGTTAATTCAATATCAAAATATTCTCCGTCACTTGTCAGTCCGATTCCAAGCGGGTTAGCAAATGACATGATCATATGCGGACTATATCCTCCTGAAAATGCAATCGGAATATCCGCGCGACGCATCACTTTCTGGAAGAAACGCATCACATCAAGATGTCCGATGAATCGGAGAGAACCATATTTTCTAAATTTAATTCTTGCCTTCATAACAGACACCTCCTCCAAATTTCGCTGCGCCACATCCGGAACACTGCATACGGCAGTTCGGAGTTACTTTTTCTTCCATCGCACGATCCCATTCTCTGCGCAGAAACTTTCTTGTCACACCGATATCGATGAAATCCCACGGGAACAATTCATCTTCTCCACGCTCACGCAGATTGTAAAAATCAATATCAACACCCGTGTTCTCAAATGCCTGCATCCAAAGTTCATTGTGGAAACTCTCTGTCCAGGAATCAAACAGACATCCCAGACGATATGCCTCCTCGATCGCCTTGCTGATCTTACGGTCACCTCTGGCCATAATACCTTCCAGAACCGTAACTTCCGCATCATGCCAGTTATATTTCAGACTCTTACGGTTTAACTGTTCTTTAAATTCATCATTTACAAGATGTGCACGTCTCATATATTCTTCCGCTTTGCACATCGGAGCCCACTGGAACGGTGTGAACGGCTTCGGTACAAAGAAAGAAGAACTTGCCGTGATCTGACATTTTCCATGTCTCTGATCTTTTGGAATCTCATAATATCTGCGGGCAACCTTTTCTGCCAGATGCGCGATTTCCTTCATATCTTCCTCAGTCTCAGTCGGAAGTCCAAGCATAAAGTAAAGTTTTACCTTCGTCCAGCCACCTTCGAAAGCCTCGCCTGCTCCGTTTAAGATCACTTCTTCTGTCAGACCTTTATTGATCACGTCACGCATTCTCTGTGATCCGGCCTCCGGTGCAAATGTCAGACTGCTCTTGCGGATATCCTGAACCTTACTCATTACATCAAGAGAGAAGGCATCGATTCGAAGAGACGGAAGAGAAATATTAATTCCCTTATTCTTAAACTCATCGATCAGATATGTTACCAATTCTTTTAATTCAGAATAGTCACTGGAGCTTAAGGAACTAAGGGAAATCTCTTCATGACCGGTATTCTGCAGCATATCATGCGCATACTGTTTCAATCGCTCAACATTTCTTTCTCTGACCGGACGGTAAAGCATTCCTGCCTGGCAGAAACGGCAGCCACGGATACATCCGCTCTGGATCTCGAGAACCACACGATCCTGTGTTGCTTTGATAAAAGGAACAACCGGTTTCATCGGATACGGTGCATCTGTTACATCCATAACGATCTGCTTCTTAACTACAGCTGGTGCATATTCATTATTCGGTGTAAATGATTTCAAAGTGCCGTCTTCATTATATTCTGCATCATAAAAAATCGGAATATACAGACCCTCGATCTGCGCTGCACGTTCTAAGAACTCCCGGCGGCTCTTTCCTGAACCTTTCCATTCCTTATAAGCGTCAAGCAGCTCATCATAAGCTGTTTCTCCTTCTCCGATATAGAAAATATCAAAGAATTCGGCAATCGGCTCCGGATTGTATGTGCACGGACCACCACCAATCACAAATGGATCGTCTAAAGTTCTGTCCTTTGCATGCAGTGGTATCTGACTCAGATCAAGGATCTGCAGAATGTTTGTATAACACATTTCATACTGAATGGTGATGCCGAGGAAATCAAAATCCTTTATCGGATCCTGGGATTCCAGGGCAAAAAGCGGAATCTGCTGTTCTCTCATCACTTTATCCAGATCATGCCATGGAGAGTAAACTCTCTCACACCACACATCCTCTCTGCGGTTGAACATATCGTAAAGAATCTGAATCCCCAAATGAGACATACCGATCTCATAGACATCCGGGAAACACATCGCAAAGCGCACATCGATGTCTTCCACGTTCTTCATTACTGCGTTTACCTCTCCGCCGATATAGCGGGCAGGCTGTTGAATACTTAATAATATTTCATCATTTAATGCTAGTTTTCTCATGGATTTCTCCTTGTATTTTGTACTTATGCATTTATATTACAAAATTGTAAATGCTACTTTTAACATCATATCTTTTGACGAT
>VOFI01000503.1_pt1 | contig 48353 bp, 53 predicted proteins | sample 5384131 | NCBI WGS metagenome assembly VOFI01 (sample SAMN12384728, study PRJNA508395) | human gut metagenome | isolation source: healthy gut H | host: Homo sapiens
TGACGGAGGAATGACGAAAAAGATGATTTATGTGAAATAAGTCTATCCTTCTTGGGATGTCACGCCAATGCGATCTAATGCATTTCGAGTAATCTCAATCCCCGTCGCTACAATGGACTCTGCATGATGAAACTCCAACATATCATAAGCATTGCCGGACATCCGTATTAATATGTCCGGCTGACAGCGTTCTATCTGATAACGAGTAATTTGTTGCATCATCATTCTTGAAGATTCTGTCAACAGATTATAAGGACTCATCTTCTTTCTCTTTCCGCAATCAACCGGTGCATTCACATCGACTGCTATCAAAATATCTCCTTCGGTGCGATGTACATGATTGAGCGGGAGGGGATTCAAGATCCCCCCGTCAATCAATACCATGCCGTCTTTTCGCAAAGGGCGGAAAAGCATTGGTATGGAAATGGATGCGCGGATAGCCTCATGTAAGCTGCCACTATCGAACCTCACCTCCTGATCACAAACAATATTGGTGGCCATGGCAACATAAGGAATCGGTAAGTCCTCGATGTTCATATCGGGGATTATCTCCTTTAACTCTTTGATGAAGCGATCTCCTTTCACCAGTCCGTCCCGACTTAATGTGAGGTCTGCCAGTTCCCACATCTTGCGCTTATCCCAACTATACAGCCATTCTTTGCATTCTTCCAGTTTTCCCGAAGCATACATCCAATATGTGCAATACCACGCGCACCACCCATAGAAAGGACTAATGCTACTTTCTGTTTTCCCATAATAAATCCATTTTCTACAAGAGGAAACAAATTCCGGAGAAAAAAAGTCGGTTGGAAACATACCAATAATTATCGCAAATTACTATTCGCCTTGAACCAGCATTCCACTGTTTACCCCAGGGATTAGGAACTTTTATCCCGGGAATTATCGACAACGTACCAGGAAGACCTTCGTCAAAAACCATTTGCTGCAATATCCGGTTTTTTTGATAAAGGGTTCTTTCACTCCCATTAACTTGGCAAGTCCATAAACATCATGTGGCACATAGAATGAATAATTCCATGCACTACCTTCATGGAAACGGGATTCGGTTCAAAATTCTCTCCTTGTCTGGGATTAAACGGACTGTAAAAAGTGCCGTCAGGAAGAATCGGACGGAAAGTACCGAACTCTTTGCTATAATAATGCTTATAACCTAAAGAACGTTTATAAAACATTTCCGCATGAGATACCGAGTTATCATACTGCTCACGAAGCGGTACATAGCCTTTGGACATATAATCATCATTATCCGGACGCATCAGATTCTTTGCTCCCGGCAATGTAGCCGACTTATACATCGCTTCATAAGCCAAATCAACGTCAAAATCACGTAATCCTTTCATCCATGTATCTACGATAACCGGAATACTCGGATCACCTTCCATAGTCAATGTCTCTCTTCCATACAATTCCCATTTGGGCAGCCACCCATGTTCCCGATACATATCAAGCATAGTACGTACCATTTCCATTTGGCGTTCCGGATAGACCAATGTCAGCAACTGATGAACATTGCGATAGGTATCCCAGAGAGAAAACACTGTATAGCGGTCTCCCTTTGTCGTCATAATCTTATCACTCTCCATTGCCGGATATTCTCCGTTGACATCCTGTAATATATTCGGATGAATCAGCAAATGATATAGTGCCGTATAGAAAACAGTCTTCTGAGCATCAGTACCTCCTTCTACAGTAATTCTCGACAAATCGTCATTCCATTTTGCACGAGCCTCTGCATGAATCTGTTCAAAGTTCCTACCCTCCTGTTCACGATCCAGATTCAGCCGGGCATTCTCTATACTGACAAACGAAACGCCCATTTGCACTTCTACCTGTTCGCCTTCCTCCGTATCGAACGAAAAATAAGTACCAACATCATCTCCTGCTATCTCTTTTCCATAGCGGGTATAAAGTTTATATTTTCCCTGGTCCGGATCCCATTCTGCCTCTACACCAGTCATAGGTCTCTGTTTCTTCCAATACCCTGTTGCTACAGGTGTTTTCTTTACCCGCATCACAAAATAAATAGGAAATACAGCTTGAGGATTATAACAGAATGTACCAAGCAGCTTCATTCCCTCAACTTCGCAATCGCTTACACGGCGAAGCATAGCACCACTTTCATTTGTCAGTCCCTCTCCCAGATTTAGTAGTATATGGCTCTTACCTTTAGGGAAAGTAAAACGGGCGATACTTGTACGTGGAGTAGCCGAAACCTCTGTTTTTACATTATACTTTGTCAGATAGTTGGAATAATAACCGGGTGAAGCCTGTTCATCCTTATACTTACTTCCATACTCCTTATAGTCTACATTCAACTCTCCGGTAGTAGGCATCAGCAACAAAGAACCTAATTCAGGACATCCGACTCCACTTAAATTAACATGAGCATATCCGGTAAAGAAGCAGTTGGTATGCTCATAAGGTGTGGACCACCAGCGGGCATCTTTATCGTATTTATTTTCTGAAGATCCCATTACATTGAAAGGAACCACAGACATCATCCCGTTCGGGCAAATTGCTCCCGGATTGGTAGTGCCAAAATTTGTTGTCCCGATAAAAGGATCAACATAATCTATCAAAAGACTTTTCTTCTCAGCAGGGGGCTTCCTCCCTCTCCCCCATAAACGGGAAGAGGATGAAAGCTAATGTGTAAGTTAATAGAATACGTTTCATATCTTATTAAATGATACTTGTCCGTTTAGTAAAATCAATAATCTCCTGAATATATCCGAAAGCCATACCCACAACGGTATCTGCCGCACCATAATAAACGGCTACACGTTCACCGTCCTGTAAAAAGCTGCACAAGGAAATACCACATTAGGGACATCCCCTTGAAGTTCATAAGGAGCAGCAGGGCCAAGCAGGTATTCGCGAGTACGATAAAGTACCTTTTCCGGATGATTTTTATCAAGTATGGCAGCCCCCATCGCATAGCGGAAACCATTACAAGTAGTAATAACCCCATGATAAAAGAGTAACCAGCCTTCATCTGTCAGGAAAGGAACAGAACCTGCACCGATCTTTGTGCATTGCCATGCACTTTCAGGGAATGGAGTTACTTTCATTACGCAACGATGCTCTCCCCAATATTTCATATCCGGACTGAAACTGATATATATATCACCAAACGGAGTATGACCGTTATCACTAGGACGACTCAACATTGCATATTTGCCGCCTATCTTTTGCGGAAAAAGAACGCCATTACGATTGAAAGGTAAGAAAGCATTCTCACATTGAAAAAACTCTTCAAAATCAAAAGTATAAGCGATACCGATTGTAGGACCATGGTAACCGTTGCACCAAGTTATCCAATAACGGTCTTCAATCCATGTGACACGAGGGTCATATTTATACTCCGATTCAATCATTTCTGTATTACCGGCCTTGAATTTTATAGGTTCATGGCTGATATCCCAATGAATACCGTCTTTGCTGAATCCTGTAAAGATATTCATCTGCACAGCTTTATTATCACAACGGAATACCCCTGCAAATCCCTCCTTAAAAGGTACGACCGCACTGTTGAAAATACTGTTAGATGAGGGAATATGATAACGTCCTATAACCGGATTTTGTGAATAGCGCCACATAACGTCTGTACATCCGGACGGACGGTCTTCCCAAGGCATTTGAATCTTACTCATAATCATTAAATTTTTATGTTATTTATTTTTTTGAATCATCATAAGTGAATGGTATAAAATAGGTAATCAGAAAAGCCGGAATTGTAGCAATCAAAACATAGATGAAGAAATTCCGATATCCTAATAAATCACTGAAATAGCCACTAACCATGCCTGGAAGCATTACTCCCAAGTTCATAATTCCGGATGCAAATGCATAATGCGACATTTGATGTTTCCCCGGAGCTATCTGTTGCATCATAAACAGTGTCAAACCGACAAAGCCAAAACCATAACCAAAATATTCCATAGTAATACAGGTTCCTATCAGATAAACATTGGTTGGTTGAGTTACAGCCAGAAAAGTATAGGCCAAAAACGGAAGATTAAAAATACAACAAAGTGTAAAAAGTGTCCGTTTTAACCCGAACTTAGAGACATAGATACCTGCCAGCAAAGAGCCTAGCACAAAAGCTGCCGAACCAAAAACTCCATTTAACGTACCTATCTCTTTTAAAGACAATCCCAATCCGCCAACTTCTCTTGAAGCACGTAAGAAAAGTGGAGCTATCTTCATAATAAATCCTTCCGCCAAACGATATAATATAATAAAGCAGATATAGTAAAAAATATGCTTTTTAGTAAAGAAATTAGCAATTACCGCTACTAACTCCCGCCCTACCTCTGAGGTCGTTTTTTTTGTTGTAGACGGTATCTGATTAGACGGCAACATCCTTATATGATAGAGACCTATTAATACCATTATTGCCGCAATCACAGCAAAAATAATCATCCATGCATAAGAATATGCTCCTTTATTTGCTTCTAAAAGAAGCCCCTTCTATTGCCCCAAAGTATTCTGCCAGTGCTCCCGCCATAGCAACTAATCCTCCGTTAGCTACCAACTTAGCAACATTATAAAATGCACCTTGCACTCCAATATATTTTGCCTGTTCTTCTTTATTCAGTTCAGCCATATATACACCGTCACAAGCTATGTCATGGGTAGCCCCACTAAAAGCAATAACAGCCATTGTAGAAATGCTAATAGCAAAAAAGTAATCGAAAAATAAAGAAAAAGCCACTATCCCAAATAATACCCCACTCAACAACTCTGTCACTAATACGAAAAACTTTTTCGTCCGATACATCTCAAGAAAAGGACTCCACAGGAATTTCAGTGTCCAAGGCATCATAATAAGAGAAGTCCAGAATGCTATTTGCGTATCTGAAATTCCTAAATCCTTGAACATAAATACAGAAACCAGATTAATAGCAATAAAGGGAAGCCCCATTGCAAAGTAAGCGGTAGGCACCCAGTAAACCGGGTTGATAGTTTTCTGTTGAGAAACTGTTTTATTCTGCTGCATAAATCATAGTATATAGATGAAAAAAAATCTAATCCATTTATATATAATACAACTAAAAGAGGAAAACTACTAACGCCTCTCCTCTATTTTTTATTTTATTATCACTCTGTCTACTAATGATGATATAGTCAACAGCACAAATATACTAAGGAAAAATCTTTTTATCATGTTTTTATTTCGTTTCTTCTACTACTTTCATTATTTTTGTCTTATATAACACCCAATCATTAAATAATGAGTGAACTTTTAGTCTATAAAGCCTCCGCAGGTTCGGGTAAAACATTTACCCTGGCCGTGGAATACATCAAACTATTAATTCTAAACCCGCGAGCCTATCGTCAGATTCTTGCCGTAACCTTCACTAATAAGGCGACAGCAGAAATGAAAGAACGTATTCTTAGTCAGCTGTACGGTATTCAGACAGGAGACAAAGGATCCGAAGCCTATCTCAACCGTATCAAAGAAGAAACGGGAAAAACAGAGCAGGAAATACGGGAAGCAGCAAGCATTGCCCTTGGTTATATGTTACACGACTACAGTCGGTTTCGGGTAGAAACAATAGATTCTTTTTTCCAGTCTGTTATGCGCAATCTGGCTCGCGAACTGGAATTAAGCCCTAACCTGAATATCGAACTGAACAATACGGAAGTGCTTAGTGAAGCGGTAGACAGTATGATTGAGAAATTAGGCCCTACCTCTCCTGTCCTCGCATGGCTACTGGATTATATCAATGAGCGGATTGCAGACGACAAACGTTGGAACGTATCGGACGAAGTCAAGAATTTCGGCCGTAATATATTCGATGAAGGATATATAGAAAAAGGAGAAGGACTCCGTCATCGGCTACGCAATCCGGATACCATTAAAGAATACCGTAAACAGTTGAAAGCACTGGAGACTGAGATTTTGGAACAAATGAAGGGATTCTATGATCAGTTTGAAGGAGAATTAGACGGACATGCGTTAACTGCTGACGATCTGAAAAACGGTTCACGAGGAATCGGAAGTTATTTCCGTAAGCTCAACAACGGTATTTTAGGTAACGATGTTCGCAATGTTACAGTAGAAAAGTGTCTGGAAGATGCCAAAAACTGGGCTACAAAAACATCTCCACGCTATGCAGACATTATTGCTTTAGCCAATTCCAGCCTTATGCAGATTTTGGAAGATGCAGAAAAGTTACGATCAAAAAATAACCTGTTACTGAATAGTTGCCGACTGTCTTTGCAGCATCTCAACAAAGTACAACTTCTCGCCAATATCGACGAAGAAGTACGCGAGTTAAACCGGGAAAATAATCGGTTCCTACTCTCAGACACCAATGCCCTGCTCCACCAATTAGTAAAAGACGGTGATTCCTCTTTCGTATTCGAAAAGATAGGAACGAACATCCGCAATGTTATGATTGACGAGTTTCAGGATACCAGCCGGATGCAATGGGGTAATTTCAAACTGTTATTGCTCGAAGGATTATCCCAGGGAGCCGACAGCTTGATTGTAGGAGATGTCAAACAGTCAATCTACCGTTGGCGTAATGGCGACTGGGGAATCCTCAACGGGTTAAATGACCATATCGACCACTTCCCGATTCGCGTCAAAACACTGGCAACCAACCGGAGAAGTGAAACGAACATCATCCGGTTTAACAATCATATATTTACGGCCGCTACTGATTATTTGAATGGAGTTTATAAAAAACAGCTCAACAAAGATTGTCAAGATCTGCAAAAGGCATATGCAGACGTCGTACAAGAATCTCCCTTAAACACCCAAAAAGGTTATGTCAAAGCCTCTTTCCTCGAACCGGACGAAGAACATGACTATACCGAACAGACACTTATCAGCCTGGGAGAAGAAGTCGAACATCTGCTCGCTTCCGGTATCCACCTGAACGACATAACTATTTTAGTACGAAAGAATAAAAGTATTCCCCGCATCGCAGATTACTTTGATAAGGAGCTGCATTACAAAATAGTGTCAGACGAAGCCTTCCGTCTTGACGCTTCCCTTGCTATCTGCATGATGCTGGATGCTCTTCGTTACCTCTCGGATGAAAACAACAAGATAGCACGGGCCCAACTTGCCATAGCCTATCAGAATGAGGTCTTACAAAAAGGACTGGATTGGAATACCCTCTTGCTTCTTCCCACCGAAAGCTATCTTCCTACGGCATTTCTTGATAAAATAAAAGAGTTCCGGTTAATGCCTCTCTACGAGTTATTGGAAGAATTATTCAGCTTGTTCGAGATGAATCGCATCAAAGAACAAGATGCTTATTTATTTGCCTTTTTTGATGCAGTAACAGATTATTTGCAAAATAATTCTTCTGAACTCGACGGATTCATTCGCTATTGGGACGAAACTTTGTGTAGCAAAACAATTCCCAGTGGAGAAATAGAAGGGATCCGGATTTTTTCCATACATAAATCAAAGGGATTGGAATTTCATACCGTGCTTCTTCCTTTCTGTGACTGGAAATTAGAGAATGAAACGAATAATCAACTGGTATGGTGTGCTCCTCAAGAAGCGCCATTCAATGCTTTAGATATTCTTCCTATTAATTATTCCACGCAAATGGCAGAATCTATCTACGGAAACGATTATCTGCATGAACGCCTCCAACTTTGGGTGGATAACCTGAACCTGCTCTATGTAGCGTTTACCCGTGCCGGAAAAAATCTAATAATCTGGAGCAGAAAAGGGCAAAAAGGAACAATGTCCGAACTATTAGCAAATACTCTTCCTATGGTTGCCCTCAAAGAAGGAATCGAATGGGAAGAAGATTGTTATGAGCAAGGAGAACTCTGTCCGTCCGAAAAAGAAAAGGTCAAAGCCTCCACTAATAAATTAACCCCAAAAGCAGAAAAATTGCCCATTCAAATGGAGTCCATGCGGCACGACATCGAGTTCCGGCAATCCAATCGTTCTGCGGACTTTATCCAAGGAATCGAAGAAGAAGATTCGGACGACCGTTTCATCAATCGCGGACGTATGTTGCATACTCTGTTTTCTGCCATTGAAACAGCCGATGATATTGATCCGGCTATCGAACGATTAATCTTTGAAGGAGTTATTAGAGACCAGGAAAAAGAAGATACAGTACGTGAAGTTGTACAGAAAGCGTTTTCATCTCCCGAAATACAAGATTGGTATTCCGGAGAATGGACCCTGTTTAATGAATGTGCCATTATATACAAGGAAAAAGGAATATTACAAACTCGTCGCCCGGACCGTGTAATGATGAAAGACGGGCAGGTTGTTGTGGTTGATTTTAAGTTTGGTAAAGAAAATCCTAAATACAATAAACAAGTGAAAGGATATATGCAACTGTTGACGAAAATGGGTTATAAGAATATTACCGGATACCTGTGGTATGTAGATGAAGAAAAAATAGAAAAAGTATAAGACAGAACTCCGATTACAATAATATGAATTAGAAAAACGATTTAATCAATATGCAATCATTTCTCCAATTAGTAGCTCATGACCTATATGCCAAAATAGGAAATGACCTCTCTCGCACAGTACTCATCTTCCCTAACAAACGTGCCAACCTGTTCTTCAATGAATATCTGGCGGGAGAATCCGATCAACCGATATGGTCACCTGCCGCTATGAGTATCAGTGATCTGTTTCAGAAGCTATCTGTACAGAAAACCGGTGATCCGATTCGATTGGTTTGTGAACTCTACAAAGTATTCAAGGAAGAAACAGAAAGTCAGGAGACATTAGATGACTTCTATTTTTGGGGAGAACTGTTAATCAGTGACTTTGATGATGTAGACAAAAATTTGGTGGATGCAGATAAGCTCTTCAGCAATCTGCAAGACTTAAAAAGTCTAATGAATGACTACGAATTTCTAGATAAAGAACAGGAAGAAGCAATTCAACAATTCTTCCGGAATTTCTCCATTGAGCGCCGCACGGAGCTCAAAGAGAAATTCATATCTCTTTGGGATAAGTTAGGCACAATCTATCACCATTACCGGAAAAACTTAACTGAGTTAGGCATTGCTTATGAAGGAATGCTTTATCGCAATGTTATCGAACAACTTAATACAGATCAACTTAAATACGACAAATATATATTTGTCGGCTTCAATGTGTTGAATAAAGTAGAAAAAAGAATTCTTCCGAAAACTGCAAAAAGCAGATAAAGCAATATTCTATTGGGATTATGACATCTTCTATACCCAACAAATCAAAAAACATGAGGCCGGAGAATTTATTAACCGCAACCTGAAAGATTTCCCGAACGAACTGCCTGCCAGCTACTTTGACTCCCTAAAGAAACCGAAGAAGATACGTTACATCTCCGCTTCTACTGAGAATGCGCAAGCACGTTTCCTTCCCGAATGGATACGTACTACTTTCTCATCCGATAATGAAAAAGAAAATGCCGTAGTTCTTTGCAATGAAACCTTGTTGCTTCCCGTACTCCATTCTATCCCGGAAGAAGTGAAGAATGTCAATATCACAATGGGATTCCCGTTGGCACAAACTCCGGTTTATAGTTTTATCAATGCGGCTATGGAACTACAAACCAATGGCTACCGTTTTGATACCGGTCGTTTCACCTACGAAACCGTATCAGCTATACTAAAACATCCATATACCCGCCAATTATCGACAAAAGCAGATATAATAGAACGGGAACTTACAAAAACCAATCGTTTCTATCCGCTTCCCTCGGAATTGAAACAAGATGAGTTTCTAGCTAATCTTTTCACTCCCCGTAACGGTATCAAGGAGCTATGTGATTATCTTATCGGACTTATCAAAGATATCTCTACCCTATACCGTAGAGAAGGAGAATACAACGATATATTCAACCAACTATATCGTGAATCTCTTTTTCAAAGCTTTTTGAAAATCAACCGTTTATACAGTTTGATTGAAAGTGGAGAATTAAATATACAGCCCCATACACTGAAAAGATTAATCAGTAAAGTACTGACAAGTTCCAACATACCTTTCCACGGAGAACCTGCCATTGGAATGCAAGTTATGGGAGTACTTGAAACACGTAACCTTGACTTCCGTAATCTTGTAATGCTTTCGCTCAATGAAGGACAACTTCCTAAAACCGGTGGAGAATCTTCTTTTATTCCCTATAACCTTCGGAAAGCCTTCGGCATGACGACTATTGAGCACAAAAATGCAGTCTACGCATACTATTTCTATCGCCTGATACAACGGGCAGAAAATATCACCTTGCTCTACAATACCTCTTCCGACGGCCTGAATCGCGGAGAGGAGTCCCGTTTCATGCTACAATTATTAGTAGAAGGTCCTCATGAGATTACTCGTGAATATTTAGAGTCCGGACAATCTCCCCAAAGTACCCCAAAAATAGAAATACCAAAAACACAGAAAATATTAGAACGATTATACCATATCTATGACGTTACCAATCCTAAGTCCCTCATTCTCTCTCCTTCAGCCCTCAATACATATCTCGACTGCCGTTTGAGATTCTACTTCCGCTATATAGCCGGATTAAAAACACCGGAAGAAGTGAGTGCGGAAATTGACTCCGCGTTATTCGGAACAATCTTTCACCGCTCTGCCGAACTAGCTTATACTGAACTGACATCCAATGGGCAAATGATACAGAAAGAGGATCTTGAACGCTTATTACGTAACGATGTTAAATTACAAGGTTACGTTGATCAGGCTTTCAAAGAAGAATTTTTCAAGGTTAAGCCGGAAGAAAAACCGGAATATAACGGTGTACAACTCATTAATTCCAAAGTAATCACCTCCTATCTGCGACAACTATTACGCAATGACCTCCAATATGCCCCTTTCGAAATGGTTGCTATGGAACAAGCTGTTTCCGAAAAGATAACTATTCAAACTGACCTAGGTCCCTTCACAGTTCGCTTGGGCGGAACCATAGACCGCATGGATGCCAAAGAAAGCACATTACGGATTGTTGACTATAAAACCGGAGGAAACCCCAAGATACCGGCTAATATCGAACAATTATTCACCCCTTCGGAAACACGTCCGAACTATATCTTCCAAACTTTCCTGTATGCCTCCATTATGTGCCGGCAACAAACATTGAAAGTGGCTCCTGCCCTGCTCTATATTCACCGGGCAGCTTCCGATAGTTACTCACCTGTTATAGAAATGGGAGAACCCCGCCAGCCAAAGATACCGGTCAATAACTTCACCTTTTTTCGAAGACGAGTTCCGCAAGCGATTACAAACATTATTAGAAGAGATTTTCAGTGAAAACGAACCTTTCACTCAAACAGAAGATATTAAAAAGTGTAGTTACTGCGATTTCAAAGCAATCTGCAAACGATGAGCATAAATATGATAATGATTGAATAAAAATGAACGGTGAATGCTGCATACAAGCACAAAACATTCACCGTTCATGATTTATAAATTACCGTTTCATATTCTATTTTTCCAGTAATGGAATTGAGAAACTAAATGTAGATCCGTCTCCCTTCTTTGAAGTAAACCAGAGTTTACCACCATTCTTGATAACAAAGTCCTTACACAACAACAATCCGAGTCCTGAACCTTCTTCGTTATTTGTACCGAAGGTACTGAAATGAGTATCCGTATGCAGCAACTTCCTCTGATTTTCGTCATCAAGCCAACGATACCACCACTTCCGCCCCCTCATTGCTAAACTTGATAGCATTACTAATCAGGTTACGGATTACCGTTTTAACCATATCAATATCAGCACGAACAGCTACATCTGCAACAGGTACATCCTGCACAATCTTAATATTCTTCAAGCCGGCTACCATTGTAAAGATCTCACTTACCCCCTCTACAACTTCTACCATATTGATATCCTGATAAACCACCTTCAATTTGCCAATCTGGCTCTTCGTCCATTTCAGCAGATTATCAAGCAATGAGAATACATCTTCTGTTGTCTGATTAGCCATCGTTAGCAATTCATACATCTCATCACCGATTGTTTCGCTCGGCAGATTCAGAATCAACATATTCAGTACCATTTTGATAGACCCCATTGGCGAACGTAGGTCATGCGCAATCACAGAATAGAGTTTATCACGTCCCATAATTGTCTTACGTAATTCCTCTGTTTGTGCAACAATAATTCGTTTAGCCGCCACTAGCGAAATCTGATGTGTTACACGAATTATCAATTCTTCCTTGTTGAAAGGTTTCGAAATAAAATCATTACCTCCTACTTGGAATCCTTTTACAATATCCGCCGTACTGTTTAGAGCAGTCAGAAAGATAATGGGAATTTCAGCCATTTCGGGGTCTGCTTTCATTTGTTGAGCTACCTCAAAGCCACTGATATCCGGCATCATTACATCCAGTAATACAAGATCCGGATTTTCCTTCTTCACTTGTTCCAATGCTTGCGTGCCATTACCGGCAGTTACAATTTTGAATTTCTCGTTAGTCAAAAGTACCTTTAATAAAAGGACGTTTGATATTACATCGTCCACAATAAGGACTTTATATTCAGAAGGATTAATTTCCATATTCATAATTTTCTTTTTTTATGCTTCAGACATTTTTAAAATATTCAATCATACGCTTCAGCCCCTCTTCAAGTTCAACAGTAGGCTGCCAGCCGAGTTTTTCTTTTGCCAGTGTGATATCCGGCTGACGTTGTTTCGGATCATCATCCGGCAACTGCTTAAATACAATCTTCGAAGAAGAACCGGTCATACTAATGATCCTTTCCGCCAATTCCAATACGGGAAGCTCATTTGGATTTCCAAGATTCACAGGTCCCGTAAATTCATCTTCCGTATTCATCATTCTTATCATTCCTTCAATCAAATCATCAATATACTGGAAGCTGCGTGTCTGCTTCCCATCACCATATATCGTTATATCTTCATTATGTAGCGCTTGTAAAATGAAATTAGAAACAACCCGTCCGTCATTCGGCAACATTCGCGGACCATACGTATTAAAAATACGGATAATCTTCACACGCACATTATTCTGACGGTGATAATCCATAAACAACGTTTCTGCACAGCGCTTTCCTTCATCATAACATGATCTGTACTCCTACCGGATTCACGTTTCCCCAGTAACTTTCCGGTTGCGGATGAACGATATGGTCTCCATATACCTCACTCGTAGAAGCTTGCAGAATCTTGGCATCCAATCTCATTGCCAATCCCAGCATATTAATAGCTCCCATCACAGATGTTTTGGCAGTTTGAATCGGGTCATGTTGATAATGACAGGAGATGCTGGACAAGCCAAATTATAAATCTCATCTACTTCAGCAGAATAAGGATAAGTGACATCATGCCTCACCACCTCAAAATGATGATTATCCATCAAGTGCATGATATTATCTTTCGAACCCGTAAAAAAATTATCAAGGCATATCACGTCGTGACCTTCGTTTATAAGCCGTGTACAGAGATGAGAGCCTATGAATCCAGCTCCGCCACTAACCAATATTCTTTTCATTATATATTTTTCTATTGTTTACTAAAGAGACACCGTCTCTCCGTTTTGTTTATGGACACAAATGTAACCGATTTGCTCAAAATATACAATTTTAAAGAAGGATATTTTTGAAAAAAGATTAATTAAATAGTTTCACTTTCCGAAACAACTCATCACTGAGAAATGTTTATAATACTAAAGAACATCTGTTACAGATAATCCGAGTCTGAAAACAAGACTATTAATGTAAACTACAAATCAGGGGATTACGAAATATAAAATAAAGAGATAGGAAAATACTAATAGATTTTCATATCATTTAGATACAATCCAGGCATAAATCAGACAAGAGAAACGACTATTTTACACAATAAAAAGCCGAAAACTTGTATAATCCATGCCTAAATGGTAGAATGTTCAATTTTTGTATATAAATAGCTATCAGATTATAACGTTTTACGCTCAGTTTCTGTGGGTGCTACTTCATCAGGAATACTAAATTCGCGATTAGCAAACAGATCAGCAAGACCTGAAATTTGTTTCAGGCGCAACAATTCATCACGATCCATACCAATATTTTTCATTATCCATTGATCGGACATACCTGCCTTATCAAGCTCCGCAACAATGTTGCACATCAATTCTATGTTATGCATTCCACGCGCGCGGTTGTGACGTATAGTAGAACTCATACGGTTCGACAAATCCTTGTCTATCACCACAATCGGAAGCAATCCGTTCTCACGCTTATAGATTCGTTGGGAAGTTTTCAATACCGTATAGCGGTGGTAACCATCCACCAGGATATAATGGTCTTCCTCTTTATTATAATAACATACACATGGCATTGTAAAGCCATCTTCCCAGATAGAAAGTTCAAGTAATTTCTGAGGATGCAAATACACATCCGTTTATACGTAGGTATTTCTTTAAATTCCGGAATGTCGATATCATCCTGATATTCCATACGTACCGGTTTTTTCAACGTTTTGTAGTTACTGTTGTCCATAACGATAATCGGTACTTTCGCATCAATCAACTTTTGGATGGTAGCATCACTCAGGCATCCGCCTTTTGTCCGCCAGAAATTCACACTCACTGACAGTTTCCGGAGATAATTCTTCCTCGCCCGTTCCGGCAAAGTAGACAACAAGAAATACATAAACTCACGCCATGTATATCCTTCTGGAAGCTTCACCGACTGCCACCCCATTGCGTGGGTACCACCATACATACCTGTAAAGTTAACCCCGTTCACTCGTCCTACCATCTTGCCCCACGTATTGGGATCAAGTACCCGATAGAGCTGCAAACTCTCTTGTGCCTCATTAATAAAGGGACTTGCTACACGCTGACGCTCCAGATTGACTCCGGCACGATAATAAAGATCGTATAAAACATTATAATCCCACTGGAATTTTCCATTGGCCGTCCATACATCCGTTGTTTTCCAGTCATAAATAGGGTAGGCATTATAAATATCATTCCCCACTTTTGAAGTCCATTTATATTTATGATACATCTGGAATTTACGACTCATATAGATACATCTCCACCGATTGAAACTCTCCTGCGTACGAATACCGATCAGGCAACAAGTACGCACAGCATCATTCTTATTATGTATCCATTGCGCAAAACGCATCTGAAATTCATAATCCCACATCGTTGTATTATAAAAAGGAAAATCTTCTTTGGTCATTGCCTTTTTCGGCATGGAACGAACCCATATATTCTTTTTGCTATCTTCCCACGGACGCCAAAAAGATTGATACATCGAGGTGCAGGTAGCCACACGGAAAGGAATACATACCCGGTATACATCCAGAATATCCTTATTGGCCTCCAGCATCCGGTCTACATAGTCGATGGTCATTTTATACTGGATCTCATAATCCATGTGAAAGACTCCAAGACGTATCTTTAGATTATTTTTCCGGATGTAGTCAATACACATATTCAGCAGTACCCCACTATCTTTACCTCCGGAAAATGATACATAGATATTATCAAATTCATTAAATATAACTTTCAGTCGTTCTTGTGCTAATTCATATACATTCTTTGTGCCTGCTATTTTCTTTTCGCCATAAGTTATCTATACATTTTTACATACCGTGTCCACTTTTTATCCATGGATATAAATTCAAACTTCTCAAAGATTTCTTTGTCTTGTATCAGCGTGACAGAGTTAAGTAACCAAGTCTCAGATCCGAATTCAGCAATAACAGCCGGTAACAACAACGACAAAAGCTCCTCCCGTTCTGTCCCCTCTGCCTTCACATAATAATTATTGATTACAGCTTTCTTCCGGCCTTTTTGCTCCACCGGAACGAAGCCCACCACTTCTTTATCTTCAATCGCAATGAACCACACATACTCTTCGCCCGTCTTGAAAGGGTAATTATTGTTTGCGCGTATCACTTCGGGATCCATCACCATCGGCGCTAGAAGCCGATATAAATGTTTGTCTTTTCCTTTTAATCGTATTATCTGCATCATATCATTCAAAAATGGACACACAAAAATAAGGAAAAAATATCAATTTAGTCATTTCTGTTCCTAAAACATTTGTTTTTCATGTTATTATCTTTATATTTCGATATTTTTGAAATCATGAGTTCACCATCCCCCCTTTCACGTTTAAAATAAGTCAGCACGGTGGCATAGCTAAGATATTCCCGTCCGGGAACATGTGACCGGCTTCGGAATTGATAACGAGCAAATATAACTTCACATACCAGCTTATATTTTAAAAACAGCTTTAACCTATGCTGCAAATAATCAAATTCACGACAAAGAGATGCAAAGACATTACTTATTTCGGCATTAGGAATCACCCGTGGTTCACGTTTCGATTTCTCTATATGCTCTATTTCATGAAGGACATATTCCAATTGTTCTACTTCTTCTTCTGTTTTCTGCATTGTACATTTCATTTGTTCCAGTTTCTCCTTTTGATGAATGCACTGTTCCCGTTTGCGCTGTAAACGTTCTTCTATTACTTTTTTTCCTTGTGATATCATAAAATTTAATTATATACTATTAGTAATACATTGCCGTCAATTAGCGGCTAAAAAAGCCTTTATAAAATCTAATTTCATTTGCAAAGATAGAGAAGATTGTTTAAATAATTAGATTTTTAATTAAAAATATTATTAATAATAGCACTTTTAAATTACCAGTACATCAAAAAAAAGCTTTTTCAGGCAAATTGACAAATTATACCTTTGCCGAAAATTAAATATAGCGAACAATGAAAGTCGAGGATGAAGATATAATGTATTTTAATACATTCTTTTTTTATTATATATATTAGTGGGCCAAAGAGAGGTCGAAGCATAAAATACCATATACGCCCCCTATCTTCTACCACGACGTTTGAGAGTAATCAAAAAAGGTCGCTCAAGGAGGTCCTAAAATGTACCTCCCAAGACGACTGAAATATTTTATATGTATTAAATAAGTAAACTTATGATTAAATCAACAGCAGAAATGCTAAAGAAGGGATATCTCCTTTTCCCTAAAGTATTGTTTGAGGAGCAAATGAAAAAAGACAAAAGGTGCGACAGGATACTTCGACGCCTTCATCCTCGTGCTAACTCACGTCAATTACAGCACAACAGAATGTACTGTGAAACATTACACTTTTGAATGTCGGCGGGGCGAATCGGTTATATCCATTGCTCATTGGGCGAAATTATTTGGTTGGAAACGTAGCCGGACACGATATTTCTTCAATAAAATGTATGAAGAAGGGATTATAGAAAGAGTTATTAATCCATATATCACTCACATACGTATCCCCAGTTATGATCTGCTTGTAGGACAGAAACGTCGCGAGAATGCCCACGAAGAAGCAAATGGAGTTACTTTCGAAGTATTCTGGGCTAAATATCATGAAGTAACTCAAAAGCCGAAAACCAATATCGGCCGGGCACGCCGGGAATGGAAGAAATTGTCTCCCCACGAACGCAGCCTGAGCTTGAAGAATATTGATGAATATTATGACAATCTGACAGATACAAAGTACTGTATGCAGGCTAGTACATATCTATCCGATAAAGCATTCCTGAATGAATATGATTATTAGTAAAGAAAATGAGTGAAATTATAAATCCACAGGATGCCGAACTTGAGGAAGTCATACTTGGCAGTTGCCTGATTGAAAGCAAAGCAATCACATTGATTGCAGATATACTACGACCGGAAGCTTTTTATAATGAAAAAAATCTGGAGATTTACGCTACGTTACAAAGTATGTATCGCAACGGACAGAAAATAGATATCATAACAGTCAAAGAAGAACTTACCCGACGCGGCAAACTTGAATTCATCGGAGGACCTTACACGCTGGCACACATCAGCGGGCGTGTAGCTTCCAGTGCTCACCTCGAATATCATGCACGGATTCTTAAACAGAAATATATCCGTCGTGAAACGATTCTGGGATTCCACAAGCTTCTGGCGTTGGCTGCCGACGAAACCACCGATATAGACGATACATTGGCAGACGCTCATACCCTCCTTGACCGACTGGAAAATGAATGTGGAACTACCGAACATCTACGCTCCATGTTACAACTGATGGATGATACGATTAAACAAATAGAAGCGCGCATCAGCTCCAACAAGAATGGTATAACGGGGCTTCCTACCGGATTCTCCGATCTTGATCGCCTGACATGCGGCTGGCAACCAGGTGACGAGGTAGTCATTGCTGCCCGTCCTGCAGTAGGTAAAACGTCATTCGCCCTGCACCTGGCGCGTGCCGCTGCTTCTGCCGGTTATCACATAGCTATATTCAGTCTCGAGATGCTAGGAGAACGTTTGGGTGACCGCTGGTTACTGGCTGCTACCACCAATGTCAACCCCGACAATGTACGCAGCGGCCAACTTACACCCAGTGAACAGAGGCAACTGCACGAAGCTGCAGCTGAGTTGTCCCGTCTACCTATTCACATTGATGATAACCCGTCAGTGAGTATGGATTACGTTCGTTCTTCCGCCAAACTGCTACAAAGTAAAGGAAAATGTGACGGTGTCATCATCGACTACCTGCAACTGTGTGACATGAAAACAGACCAACACAACCGCAACCGAGAGCAGGAAGTAGCCCAAGCTAGCCGTAAAGCCAAAATGCTGGCAAAAGAACTAAATATTCCCGTCATACTACTCAGCCAATTAAACCGTAATGTAGAAGGGCGTCCTGACAGTCGTCCTAGTTTGAGCGACCTGCGGGAAAGCGGAGCTATCGAACAAGACGCTGATCTGGTATTGATGCTTTCACGCCCTGCTCTTTCCGGACGTGACACAGACCGTAAAAGTACGTATCCAACTGAAGGACTGGGAGTGATAGATATTGTCAAACACCGCAACGGTACGACAAAAGAACTTTATTTCAGACATGACCCGAGTATGACAAAACTGGAGGACTACGTGCCCGGCATAGCCTGGATGAAAAAGAATACGACTGCCTGACCTGTTTCAACCGACCGTTTGACTTATATAAATCGAGCGGTCAATTCAACGTAAACGACTGTATGTTTACACTAAAACGACCGCTCCTTATTAAGAAAAGAAGCGGTCGTTTTCATTTAAAAGAGCAGTCATTTTACATCCGCATGTTCATGCATGAAAACGTATCCGTCCGGTTCCCCCAAATAACGTACGATAAGCCTGACTTCCCGCGCACTAAACATTTTCATTTTCGGATGAAAATCTCCTGCCATAAGTTCCTCCATTAAGGGCATACAATTACGCATCCAACGACGGAGCTTTGCTACAGATACGGGATTACTCAAATTCGGGAAATACATTCTCGCCAACTCAATCTTATCATAGCATCTCACATAAAATTTTACTTCTTCCATTTTATCCTACTTATTCTGTTATTAATGATATAAAGATAGTGTTTTTTACATACCTCAGCAAGTATTTAGTCAAATAAAATAACCACCGTTCAATAACGTTCACTGACGTTCATCACCCATTCTCAATATGGTATCTTTGCGGTGTAATCGATTACAGAGATATGATTTAAGAATTAAGAATCAATTAAAAAAGAAAGATTTATGGCACAGAAGTATGTCGTGGTAGAACGTAAAAATCCGTTAAAGCCACAAGAGCCGGCCAAGTTTTATGCAATGGCTCGTAGCAATCGCAGAGTGGATACAGACGAAGTTATCAGTCGTGTATCAGAGCGTTCCTCTTATTCTATCGGTGAGTTGAAAGGATGTATTACTGAGTTTCTGTTGGAAATGAAGAATCAGTTGTCATTGGGTAATATCGTCCTGCTTGGCGATATGGGGAGTTTCCGTGTAACGATTGTTACTGGTAATGCCAGCGAAACGGCAGAGAAATTCAAGGCGGCCACCTGTATCAAGATTTCCCGTGTCCGTTTTCATCCGGGAAGCATGCTTTTGGACATGTGTAAAGGCAATGAAATATACACAAGTAAAGAAAGGTGAAGGAAGTGAAGGTGGCGACGTTGTAGTACCTGATCCGGACGAAGACAAAGGACAAACACCGGACCCGAGCATATAAAATAACACGGTATTTATGCTTCACAGAGTTGCCGGTTTAATGCTGGCAACTCACAAGTCAACTCTATTTTTATAATCTCATTTTTATTTTCAATTATTTAAAATCAAAAGTCATGAAAAAATCAGTTTGGAAACAAATTTTACAAATCTTTATCACGGTAGCCACTTCAATCATCTCTGCCTTGGGGGTAACCTCTGGTGTAGCCCATATCTAAACGAACGAATAAGATGAAAGAGTTAAAAGAATTTTCTTCAGAAGAAGAATATGTGCCACGAAGCATTCAATATATTGTAGTACATTGCAGCGCTACGCGTGCCAACATCCCCTTTACAGAAGAACAATTACTCAAATGCCATTTGCAACGTGGTTTCAAATGCATCGGATATCATTTTTATATCACCAGGGACGGAGAACTTCATCACTGCCGTCCGGTATCAGAGCCGGGTGCGCATGTGCGAGGCTTTAACCGGCACAGCATAGGCATTTGCTATGAAGGCGGACTGGATGAAAATGGATACCCGGCAGACACTAGGACCCAGGCGCAGCGTTTTACACTACTCGATCTGTTAACTATACTCAGGCATCAGTATCCGAAAGCACAAATCCTGGGGCATTATCAACTTAGTGCTTCGATTCATAAGGCTTGTCCCTGTTTTGACAGTCGAAAAGAATATGCAGAATTATAAAAAATATCAACGATCTTCACAGACAGTCGATATAGTGGAAAATTTGCATCAGTCATTATCCTGATGCGAGGGTGTGGTCAAGAAATATATCACTATATAGTTTCCTTACCAGCATAGCTTCAAATATCTAAACAGCTACGGGAAATAGTACTTCACTGCCTCCCATAGCTGTTTTATCTTTATTTTTCCTGCCCATAACCATAGCCATACCCATACCGTTTGCCATAGCCGTAATGTTTGCTATACTTACCATAGCCATAATAATAGCCATATTTTCTTTTCTTCAGGTCTACTCCATTAATAATAGTACAAAGATTAGGCAACTTCTGTTCATGAGACAACTCATTGATCAATGTATATTCCGCTTTATGAGTATAGTCGGCACGACATACGTATACCGACAAATCAGCCACACGCCCTATCAATAAAGTATCGGTAACCATACCGACAGGAGCGGTATCCAGAATCACATAATCAAAATTCTTCTTGAGCGTTTCAATCGCTTTATCCAAGCCATCACGAGCCAATAATTCCGTCGGATTAGGAGGAACGGTTCCGCCCGGAAGAATAAACAGATTCTTATTCACATCGGACGGTTGCACAAGACTCATCAAATCCATTTCCGGATTGGCAAGATATTGAGTAATACCTTTCTCCTTGCTCGAAAGATTGAAAACCTTATTCAATCCCGGCTTGCGGATATCAAGACCTACAATCACAACTTTCTTCCCCTAAAAAGAGACAGGCTGATAGCCAGATTAGCCGAAGTGAATGATTTCCCTTCACCACTGACTGTTGAAGTAACAAGTATTACCTTCTTATCATTCTGAAGCATAAACTGGATATTCGTTCGAATGTTACGGAAAGTTTCGCTCATCAGGTTATTCTGATTCTCGAATACGGCAATAGAACCGTCTTTGGCATTCTTTTCATCCGTCAATGGGATATCACCCACAATCGGAACACTCGTCAGTTTCTCCACATCCGCATGGCCTTCGACCCTGAACTTCGTCAGGTCAATCAGGAAGATAACGGCAACAGGGATCACAAATCCCAAGACCAATGCAACCAAATAAATAATACCGCGCTTGGGAAATACCGGAATATCATCAGCGATTGCTTCATCTATTATCTTCGCATTATTGGCAGTGGCAGCCAGCATGATGGCATTCTCTTCACGCTTCTGCAACAACATCAAGTACAATCCGGCCTTTATTTCCTGCTGACGGGCGATACTCACATACCGGCGTTCCTGCCCCGGAGCGTCACTGATACGACGCATATAGCGTTTGGCTTCGCGGTCCAGATCAGCTTTGGTTATAAACAGCCCTTGGAGCGTGCCTTCAATGGTAGCCTGCACATTCGCCTTCGTCGCACGGATACTGGTATCCAAATTGACGATAGCCGGATTGCTCTCCGTAGAAGTGCGGAGCAGACGCTTACGTTCAATGAGCATCTCATTATAACGGTCGATCTGCGTGGCAAGGGCCGCGTCCTTCAAGCCGACATTGCTCGGTAACACTTCATATTCACTATGACTTAAATACCTCTTCAAATCCTCCACCAGGCTGATCTGAGTACGGTTTTCCACCTGCTTCTTCTCATATTCGGCATTACCGGATAAAGCGATTTGCGCGTCACTGCTCAAATCCGTTATTCCCGCATCACGCTTGAAAGTTTCCAGGTCAGCTTCCGTGCTCCCCAGTTCCTTTGAGATAATGCCAATGCGTTCATCGATAAACTCCGCCGTTTTCTGCGCAATCTCATTCTTGTCATTATTCGTGTTGCGATTATACATCTCCAGCAACTGATTGATAAAATCCTGTCCGCGACGCAAGCTGGAATTCTTCAAGGAAACCGTTACCACAGAAGTCGTTTGCGAGGTAGGTACGATAACTAAATTTCCACAATATCCTCTTGCCACATTCATGGGACAGCTAATGGTAGCTGTGATATGCCGTGCGCCCTGAACTGAAGAAGCCCCCTCCACAGGGATAGAATCAGTAGCCTGAAAGAAAGAAATCGTTCCCCGGTCAGTAGGAAGAATGGCAGGCAACTTTTCGAAATGTTTCTGAATTTCCCTATCATCCATTTTCACATTCACGTCCAAACTACCCTGTGGCTGTACCACCATTTCAACAACAATGTCTTTTTTCAGCTTTTCCGCTTCTTGCGGAGTCATGTTTACCTGCACCGGAGAAGTCTTGTACAACTCTTTCGAAGGGATGAGATCTTCATCCTTATAAGTCACATAGAGATTCAGATAATTGACAACTTCTTTTACAAGCGTCTTGGAACGCAGCACCTCTATTTCGTTATCTATACTTTGCGAAGAAGTGATTAATCCGCTAAGGCCCAGTTCATCCAAACCGCCCACATTATTTGAGGCTCCTCCTTTCTTATCATCCTTTATCAGAACCGTAGCAGAAATGTTATATACAGGAGTAGCAACATACAAATAAACATAGGCGGCAATCAAACAAGCCACCACCGTTCCTACGAACCAAGGCCAGTGGATCAGGCATTTGAAAAGCAGTTCCTTAATATCTATTTCCATATCCTCCGCTTCGCGCAATTTCTCGTTTGGTAGTTCCTCTTTCATTGTTCCGGTATTATCTTAAAATGTTATACAATAGACTGGCAATGGAAATCAGGATAGAAGTGGCGGAGAACCACAGGCTGGTACTGCTTCCGATGTCCGAATTACGGGCCTTGGCCTTGTTGGGAGTGACATAAATAATATCATTCTGTTGTAACCAGTAGTAAGGTGAAAGAATCGTCTCTGCCTTGTTCAAATCCAAGGTTACAATCTCCTGTCTGCCGTTAGCGTCCTCCCTTATTAATTTAATGTCATCACGCAGTCCATATACGGTCATATCTCCTGCCATGGCCAATGCTTCCAATAAGTTTACTTTCTCATTCGAGATAGTAAAAGTGCCGGGACGGGCAACTTCGCCGATCACTGAAATCTTATAATTCACCATGCGGACAGTCACAATAGGAATTTCCTTTATATAAGGCTTCAACTTTTCTACAATCATTTGTTCCGTTGCCTTCTTTGTCAACCCTCCCACATGGAGTTCACCCAATACCGGGAAGTTTATCTTTCCTTCATTATCCACCAGATATTGCTGCAGAACCGGCTGAGCGGTTGTATAGTTCGAAGCAACATTACCCTGTGTAGCAACTGTCAGATTGAAAGGAGCTGCCAATTCAGGACTGGTACATGACACCACAATGGTCAACAAGTCTTTAGGCATTATCTTCGCATCATACAGCTGTTCGTTCTGAACTCCATGCGATACGGCCTCTGCATCCTGCAGATAGGGGACTTTTTTATAAGACTGACAGCCAGTCATCACAAAAGCCAGCAATACAATTAAAAAGAATTTATTCATCTTATTTTTACTATTATTTATTAGAATTTCTTACCGAAAACAATACAGATAAAGGTCTTTATTAATATTTTAAAATCAAACCACCAGGAGCGATGTTGCAGATAAAACAAGTCATAACGTAAGCGACGTAACATCTTTTCTATCGTATCTGTATAACCGTTATAAAGCGTTGCATACGAAGTTACCCCGGGACGAATCTGATATAAAAAGCGGTAACGCGGATCATGTTCCATTATTTGGTCAATATAAAATTTACGTTCCGGACGGGGGCCTATAAAAGCCATATCACCACAGAAGACATTCCAAAGTTGCGGTAACTCATCCAAATGGTGTTCGCGTAAAAATTTACCCACTTTAGTTAACCTGGGATCTCTTCCGCCTTTATATAACTGAGGTCCCATAGATTCAGCATCCAGTCGCATACTGCGAAACTTATAAATATAAAACGGGCGGCCAAAACGACCGACACGCTCCTGTTTGAAGATAGCCGGGCCGCCATCCTCACGCTTCACCACCAGATAACAGATTAAGAACAATGGAGAAAATATTAATAATAAAACTCCCGCAATAATGCAATCCCCTATTCGCTTTACATTACGCTCAAAAGCATTCATTCCGTCCGGAATGAAGTCCTCACTATACCCCATATTTTTAAAAATTGAAAGAATTACCTTAATACTTTTTCGTATACCAAACTCCTCAAACCGTTTGGCATCATACGGACACAAAAACGGACACAAACATTTCTTAAGAATACATGTAAACTGATTAAGCCCATTTGCAATATTTTTCTTTGAAACCGTATTTCACTTTTCGCATATTTCCATCCTCCGCGTCTTGCAGACATAGCACTTCCGCCCCGTACATTGACCAGCACGTCCTGCACATTATACAACTTCACACCATTCTTTATCATTCTTGCCCACAACCAGTAATCCTCAAACAAGTAAAAATGCTGGTATCCTCCTGCATCAAGCACTTCTTTTTTACTAAACATTACTGTCATATGATTCAACGGATTTTTCAACTGACACATTCTTCTAAGCTCTCTATCTGTTTGTGGAAGCTTCCGATATGAAATTATACTTTGGGGATCATTATCAAATTCAGAAATCCATCCTCCTACAACAGAAACTTCCGGATTTTCTTCAAATACTTTTAATTGAGCTTCAAACCGGTTAGGTAACGATAGGTCATCACTATCCATACGTGCAACCAAATCATAAGTACATGCGGATAAGCCTATATTCAGCGCATTGCCCAACCCCATATTCTTCGCTAACTTTACTATTTTCAAAGTGTTATATTTCTCACAAAAATCGGTAATGACAGCCTCCAGCTCAGTTGTCAATGGACCATCTTCAACCAATACGACTTCTGTAGGTGGCACAGTCTGTTCAAACACACTATGCAAGGCAGATCTTAAATAATCGCTCTGCTCACGTGCATAGACTGAAATCAATACACTGAACTCCTTCATTATATTATAGATTTATAAAACTGAAAATCTGTTTTAAATTTAACATTGGTTCGTAGCCAAAGCGATTTTGCCAGGAACCATATTAACATAGTCCCTGCATCTTCTTAAGATTTTTTCAAGTGTCCTTATACCACTTATAGAACACGTTATGGGGAACTTTATTCCTCAAACAGAAGGACTGCAGAGATTCTCCATGAGGCAAAGCTCACTCTGGTACTGAAAGTAAAACCTTTCAAGTTTGAGCCATTATTTGAGTGCTTACATACAGAGAATTTCATAAATGTAGATATACAGATTGTTACTTACCTAAGAGCAACAAAGACAAGCAACGGTTCTTTCCAATTAGAATATGACACAAGTAGCTTATTATTAAAACCATTATCCACATACCGCATACACATAACCAATAAGGCAGTTGTAGGGTATCAATATCAAGACAGGAAATAAGTAGAGCAATAACAGTTTGATGGATAGCATAAATACCCAATGTTACCCCCCCATTTTAGTAATTATTAACATTGTTATATTCAGATAGGACTTGAATAAGGGTATAAATGCAACAATTGCCAAAATGGCTACTACAAATTTGTATGCGTAGTTATATATCACATGACTGTTTTGTGTCATAAACAAAGGAGGGTCTTTCCGCATCCACCAGTATGCCATAAACAGGAACAAGATGGACAGCCACAAAGAACCAATGCGTCCCTGTTTCTCCCAAAGGTTTTGATATTTTCTCCCGAAAAAGCCTATGGCATAGAATGGAAAATACCAAGCAATAAACTGAAAACCGAACAGCTTAAATTTCAATGCGACCATTATGCCCATCATCAACAAGGAAAAGATACAGACCACATATTCTATCTTGACCTTCAGGCACGCAACGACCCAATTGCACAGCCACATCAGCAGCACGATGAAGAATAAAGCCCACAGAAACCATAGCCCGCTATCAGGATGTACTACTTTCGCTAAAAACAGCGTCGGGTCAAGATGTACGCAGCAACTAACCGCCGCCCATGCCAAAAAGGGTATGATCAGCTGCCTGAAACGTTTCTGTACCGTCTGCCATTTTATATCCGGCTTGTAACTCACAAAGCCGCTCACACACATAAACAACGGCATGTGAAAAGAATAGATATACCTGAAAACGGCATTGTGGTCGAAGTCCAGGTCTGTACACTGGATGCAATGTCCTAACACGACAAGAAGAATGAGCACGCCTTTCAGGTTGTCGATGTAATGCAAACGATGATTCATCATGATTATGGGTTTATGTAATGTTCTCTTACGGTTTGGTCTATAAAGTGGCACACTTCCATGTCTTGCACTTTACGGACAAATAGTTTATCCGGCTCTAAAATACACTCTGTCAACAGTTTTTTGTCATTCATCGTCAGGTAAGCAGGAGAAGAGCCTCCGTTTTCCTGCCAGTTGATATACCTTAAAGTGCTGTTCTCTCGCTCCGATTCCGGCACCAGATAATTGACAAGTGTCGGAATGAATAATTCATCCAAAATTGCCGTATCCTTGCAATAGTCAAGATAATCCGGATGCCGGGCACAAAAGTCCACAATCTTATCTACGGTTTCCCCTCTCAATATGAACCACAATTCACCTCCGCAAGGCCGCAGATATTCGGGATGCTTTCTCCGGGGATACCGCCAAAATATCCTCAATGCCCGGAGTAACTTTGCGGGATTGTCGCGCATCACTTTCACAAATTGCCTGAAATTCCCCAAGTCGAATCTTTTAGGCTCAATAGTAGCCAACGAATTTGCCTTGAGCCTTAAAGCATAGCATTCATACCGCCTTCTTCCTCCCTCCAGCCAATGGCCTTCCGGTGTATGAAGCGGATTAGGGTGCGGCAATGGCGTAATCGTGATAAAATCTTTCCGCTTTTCCGCCAGAGTCTGCCGAATATACCAGTTGCTTTTGATGGGATAGTCAGATTCACTCATCAGTATAATGTAGTCAGCATGACACCTTCGCTGAATATCGCGCAGGCAATACAGAATAGTGAAAGCTATTTCATACCCCCCCCATTTTGTATTATACTGATTTACAGGCACATACACTCCTTCTATTCCTTGTAGGCATGAAAAGTCCTCTCCGGATGAAGCGTCCACGTGTACGTAAAACTCCACATGAGGAGCTTTTAGCCGCTGTATTGTATGAAGCAGCAGCTCCGGGTTTTTATAAGTCAAAAAGAGATAGACAATATTCATATCTTCTATGTTATAGTTTTATCCATTTATCAGAAACAGGGTCTTCTATCGGTGAGTTCATCCACCTTTCGGGCGCGACCACCACCTTCTGCGGATTGCGGTTCAGCCAAGCTCCCCACCAGGAGAAAGAAGAGTTGGCAATGATATTGTGCCGGCACAGGCTCATCAACCGCATATCCACATAGCTTTCCGCACCCTTGTTCCAGTCTACATACACCACCTCCTTCCCCGGCAATAAAGCACGCAGATGGCTTTCGCACCAAGCCATATCGTTGGAAAAGACACAATACAGCTGCGGATTTACCCGCTCTTCCATGTAGTGTATCGCCCGTTTATAATAGTCCAAATCACAAATTCCCCGAAAAAGCGGATGGTTTACGTAATCCCCGCGGCGGACATGCAATGAAACACTGTCGCTTGCCTGAAGCAGTGCCCCTATTTCCTTGTTCCGCCCGTCGACCGGCTCCGGAAAGGAGAATGCTTCCCAAATAGTTTCCTTCATGTCGCAAAAATATTCCTCATGCTGCCAATAACCGTCATAGTAACAGTCTCCTTTACGTGTTAAAACGGCAGCATCAAAGGAGAAGTTTTTCCGCTCCACGCACATGGTTTTACGTTTTGGCAGAATGTATTTCCCTATTTTCCAGAACCGGTAATTCGGATATGGATATGCCACTTTCAAAATATTCCTCCATGAAGCGACGGGGGCTTTTTGTGCAAATATCCGGTCTACCTCAAAACCATTGTGCAGGGGATAGTTCCTGAAACAGGATGTATCTATCATCACCTGCTCATGAGGGAACCGCTCTTTCAATGAAAGGAACAAGGCATACTGGAACATCTGGTTTCCCAGACCTCCGAGAATTTTTACGATTTTCATTATCTGATAAGTTTTTAAAGATACCAGCGAATCGCTCTATAAATGACACTGACTGTTTTTTCAGTTTCCCCTTCAATGAGTAATCACGTCCTTTGTTAAAGTAAGGATCAAGTTTTACTTTGTCACGGAAAATAATTTTAGGTGAAAAATCACATGTAATCCACTCTTCCGGGAAACAATATTCGGCAGAAAGCACTTTGCAGTCATGAGTCCGGAAATATTTGTTGATATGGCTTTCATCATGGACTAACGCCACGATACCTTTTTCATAATCGGCATGGATATTCTCCGACAGAGTTTCTGCCATTTCCAAATAGTCGGCAGCTTCTCCTCCGTTTATTCCACCCATATAATAGATATATGGCTTGTCTTCCCGGGGAGGTATATACGCCGATGAATGCTTGTTACGTTCGTAGGGATAAAATGCCGGATGCTTGAAAGGCTTACGCTTGCCCGGCCACTCTGCCCCTACAAGCTTTTCCCCATTCAGCGGCAATAACTCCTTTCCTACAGGAGCTTTAAACTCCGCATTGCTATTGAAAAAAGTAAATATAATCCGTCTTCTCTAATTCTTGTCTCACTTGTAGGAACATATCGAAGCGGAAAAGAGAGTCTGCCGGAAAGCCTGCGCACTCTTTTTTTATCAAGTGTACATTGGCTTCGTCGGACAAAGACATATCATCCGTGAATACATAGTATTCCAATTGGGCAATATCCTTTAGCAGATACTTTTCACACGATTCAAAGAAACCCTTGAAAAATTGGTTGTACTTGCCTGTACATATATATAGAATAGCTACTTTCATACTCTATTGCTTCATTTTATTTCCGTTGACATGTTCTAATATCCACTGTTTGTCATAATGGTCTTGCAATATTACAGGTACCGGCATGGCGATATACTGATATCTGGAATTCAGTATAATGGATCTATAGTTTACGGTATTACACAGAGTTGTCATTATTCCGCACCATAAAAGAATTGTTATAAACCGTTTCCTAATGTAGAAGTGCTGTTCTATTTCCAGTAAAAGGAAAATGCCTATGGTGGAAAGTACAAATGTCAGTCTATACAGCATTGTCATATTGGAAATGAACATTACAGCCATCCCTATCCACACCGCAGCCATACGCGTCCATCTGCATGAGTGATACTGGGCGACTTTGGTGGGATTAAAGTATTGATATACAAGTACTAATAGAGGAAGAAGAAACAATCTGACACCAATGGTAAGAATAAAACCATAAATAGTGATAGCAGAATTGTCGGAAACGCTGTTGCCTCCCCCGAAATACCAGTCCGCGCGCCGTCCCAATAAGTAACTGAAGTGTGAAATTATAGGAATTAACACAACAGAAAGCAAGCCGAAAAATACGATTGTCTTCCGTTTGGTGGAGCACAGCCAATACAACAGTACACTTATAGGAATGAAGAATGCGAATGATACATGAATTTGTGTGGCGAACAAGGCAAAAAATAAAGCCGGAAGCCAGGACTTCTTATTGAACACCAAATGCAAGGCGTAAATATACTGACAAACGGCAAAACCGTATCGTACCCGCTGGTAGTCATGATGAACTCAAAGAACAGATACATGATGCAGAAACGCATGAAGACTTCCCCGTATGTATATTCACGCTCCGATGTTTCAATCATATAATTGAATATGACTGTCAGCAAGAAGAAACTCTCTGTTACTGAAAACAACCGGAGATATTGATATGGAATGTTGCCGTTTACCAATATCCAGTTTACGATAGGGATAAAGTAATCCGCGGACTGCTTGTTCACATACGCATAAGAGAAAGGTTTGTCTAAATAGTGATAAATATTGAGTGAATGCCTGAACAAGTCGGACAATGGAACTTGTAGCCATGCAAGGAATCCTAAGAATAAGGCAAAGAAAAAGTACGCGCTACGCTCTTGCCTATATATTCCCAACAGAATGTAAGGCAACGCCAGCAACGGCGACAGCAAGAACAATGTCGCTACCGTCACCGTATACAGTCGTATATAACCATTATAATACATGATATGAGCTATTACTAATATCCGAACAATGTTTTTTGATGCTCTAAACTGAAATCAAAGAAACTGTACGGAACAAGATGAAACCATTCATCTCTATAAATCAAGACAATGAGTATTCGCAAAACCAATATCGCGACAACCGCATATTTTAATATTTTCAATCGCTTGGCCGCTTCCTCCTGATACAGGCTGTTTATAAAGAGTACAACCGCATATTGCGAGAAGAACATACCGAAGCGGAAAAGGGCTAAAACATGGAAGTGCCCATATGTTGACAATCAATGCTGACAAGGCGAATGAAACATATAATTTGTCCTTTTCAATCTCTTCTTTATACTTGTTGCCGTAAATATAATAAAACAACAGGCACGCAAGTATGAATAATGTATCCAACAATTGCGCCAAGGGAACCGCCTCCCGCTCCATGCCTGTTACCAAGTATTTACTATCACCATAGCACCAATAAAATATATATGACACGGATACAGCCAATGACTGCCTGATTGCGCTATAACATCCGAGCAGGAGTGTACTTGTCATCAGGACAAAAACAGCAAACGCGACATGTGAAGTCGACTTATTCAGAAACCATAACAGGGAAGCGGTCGTTATGAATGAAGTGATGATAATGAGAGAATACGGCTCTTTTGAAATGACCAGTCCTATAATTCTAAGAAATATCTGAAATCCTTCCTCGAAATTAGAGGAAGAGTCAAAAGTGTACCAAGGTGTATTGTCGAATGGCGTGTTGGAGAACAAGTGCCTTACATGTCTGTAATAATGCGCCGTGTCGTTTAATATTGGTAAGTCTCTAAATCCAAAGAATATAAACAGCAGAAGAAAACACATGACGATTTGTGTATTTTTCTGCACCTTTTCTCCTTTAAAATGCCAAGATATATACTCAACAAGCAAAAAGGAGAGACAAAACAGGATTATAACTGACATTTCATTTCGCTATTAAACAACCTTATCCATAGTTTTACCACGTTTTCAGGCATAAGACGTTCCATTGAGTTCATCACATTCATCACATAATCCACTTTAAAATTATCCGCCAAACGTAATACCTTATCAGCATACTTATCCATATCAAACGGCTTCACAAGAAAGCCATTCTTGCCATCCTCAATTATTTCATGTATGCTTTCAAAAGAATCAAAAGCAATGGGTACGCAACCGAATTGCATCGCTTCTGTCAATACAAGTCCCCATCCTTCATGATTGCTAGTCAAACAAAAAATGGAAGACTCTTTGTAATATTTGATAGGATTTGCAAACCCTGCAAACTCTACACGCTGCAATGATAGTTTTTTACTCAATTGTTTCATTTCATTGCTAAATGGTCCGTCACCAACAATCACAAGATTCCAATCCGGTAATTGTTCTTGTAGCTTTTTCCAAACTAACAAAATACGATCCGGCTTTTTTGGGAAAAAAGTAGCCTACCACACCATAATAGCTGTTTCTTTTTTCTGATAGTTATTCATCTCATAGGGAAATGATAACATATTATTAATAGCTGTTAGTTTAGAGGATTCTTTTATACCAGACAATTTGATATATGATTCCTTAAATTCATTACTTAATAATACAATCCTGTCACTATTAAGATACAGATTCTTGTACATCCGACATTGATCATACATGAAAATGTAACGGAGAGGGAAACGTGTACATACATCCCGCAAAAGATTAATAATATTCTCTTTTAAAGACAAATATTTGAAACTCACAAGATTTCTATTTCCTTTTATTCGCATATCTGGCGAGAAATGCAATACAGAAATCAGTTTCACACCGGACAAACTTTTTACTTCATAACAAGTACGGTTATAAAGTTCCGAATGGGAATTCTGATTCAACAATATATCCACCTTTTCCTCTTTTAGAATATGTGCCAACGCCTGTACGTTCTCGATGCAATAATCCAAAGTTTTAGGTAGGAGCACTTGTTTGGCTGGTAGTGTATAAGGTTTGCTGTAAGGAGATTTCCGACAAGCGACAAACAGCACTTCTACCCCTTCCTTTATCAGTCCCTCGGCCAATGAAACAGAAACACGCTCAATCCCTCCGATAGTGGGATTAAACTCTTTGTACATTACAGATTGCTATCTTCATGCGAGTATGGATTTCAAATAATTCAATGAACTTTCCCGATAAGCAGAAAGCCGTTGATTGACAGTCTCATAATTTATAGAAGGAGCAGCAATTGCATCATCCACATCATTAACGATACGCCGTTTTATTCCAAGAATGTCCAGCAGATTAGATATCCTGAAAACCTTGGAAGGTTCACTGATATATACATAGAACGGCTTGCCGAACAACATGGAGAAAACGGTAGCGTGAAAGCTGTCCGTTATGACTACTTTTGCAGAGGCTATGGCATACAACCATTCTTCTATGGGAAGAAATTCCATGTTTTTCTTTCGTTCCGGTTGCAAATACCCGTAATGCTTACGGATAGGAAGTCCTGTCTTAACAGATAACCCTTTGGCAAAAGCATTCATTTCTGCGGTATCGGATAATGAAAGAAACAATATCTCGTTTCTTTCTTCCACTTTGTGCGGCAATAAGTCTCTGTAACTTTCAAGCAACAATGTCGGGTCAATCACTTCCACCGCATCAATCCCGTTACGTTGCAGAAACTCTACCCCGAATTTCTCACGAACTGCAATTCTCTTGAATAAAGAGAGGGCTTTCATATCCAATTCGGATTTTCTTCTCTCCTCGTCCTTGATGTTGCCGAAACTGGCCGCGTATGCATACCTGTTTTTTACATCGTTCTTCAGAAAAGAAAAACAGAAAGCTGTCCGTAAGTTCTGGGTTATCCCCGGATTCCAAACCTGGTCGCTGCCTATCAGATAATAGTCGTCCTTATTCCACGGGTAGGACTCCAGCTCAGCTGTAGTATGAAAATTACCTATCTGATTGGGACAATGCTTCCTGCTGAATCGCTCCGCCAGCGCAAAACAATGTGAGTATCCCTTCATCCACTTATGCAGACCAAGCAATACCCTGTATTTGAGGCTGTAAGGGAAACGACTGTAATCCATGTCCAAATTGATGATGTAGGGTACATGACCGAGATTCTCTATTGTCTTGTACAAGGCGTATGCCTGTAGTACAGCTCCATAGTTCGGTTCTTTGTGTATGGTGAGGATATTTACATTGTGCATAATTGATAATTTTTATTTAGTGCGACCGATGTGTTCAGTTATTTTTCGCTGGACACTTTCCGGCAGAATGGCTTTGGCGATTCTTTTTGCAATGCCTTTCGCCGATTCGTTCAATGTGTTCATATACAGAATCGAGGCGTTTTCGTCCACTTCGTTGGTAAAAGCTTCCCAAACCAAAGGTTTGTCCGTCAGTTTGCAGGATGTGAACCAATCTATGTTCTCAAGAAAACTTTTTTTATCGGTTGACGCACGATATTCAAATCCTAAAGCACCGACAAAATCACGGACCAATCTCGGCGATTGTGCGCCGAAATGACCACGAGCCGCAAAATATTCATTGGCGGCATCACCGAACTTGAAAGCCGGATGAAGGTAATTTTTAAACTCTATTCCTTCTCCGTTATTTACAAGAAGAATTCTTATGTTATTTTTAATATAGTGGTTGCCAAGGGCGTTGAGATCATAAAAGAAAGCTAAATCGCCCACCACTAAAAAAGATATTTTTTGGGGGGCATTAAATGAAGCTCCAACAAGTGCCGATATAGGTCCGTCAATACCAAATCCGCCGGTATTACATTGGAAATGAACGCTGCCGGGAATATTAAAGTAATTCCATGAACGCAGAGAGTTCAAGATACCGACATGGAGAATTGATTCGTCCGGCAGCTTTCCCGATAGTTGGCTTGCCATCCAGATATTCGAAAAAGGTATGGCGTCGACATTGATTTTGGCGCGTGTAGTCTCTATTTCCGTCCGGCATTCTTCAAGGAAAGTGTTTTTTGCTTTTGCCGGGACATCCATAGAAGCATAATGACGGAAAAACCATTCTTCTTCGGTTTGAAATACATATTTCAACTTTCTAAAATGGTCGCGAAGTTCACCGTCAGGATTTACCCGCCACACTTCTTGTGGAAAAGCCTTCATATATGCTCCGGACACTTCTCCGATGTGTATGAGGAGACCTACATGATTAATCTCACAATCTCTTTGCGATTGAGAACTTAATAAGGGGAGCAACACTTTAAACCGCCCATTATAGCCACTCGTATTATCGCAAAAAACCACAGCACCGTATTTCTCGCAAAAGGCATCGACAGCTTCTGTCAGGCCTGAAGTGAACCGTGAATGGTTACCCACGAATATGGCTATACGCGCGAAATCGCCTAATGGAGGAAGAACGTCAGTGTAGCCAAACCGGAATATGGCATTGGCCGGAATAATTTCTTTCACAGTATAATCACCGGACACAAGCGTCACACAATTAATATGTGCCGGTCCGCCACCATTACGGCGCAACGCAAGAATGGCTTTGTTGGCTTTTATCGTATTGCCCCATTCATCATCAGCATCTTTACAAAATTGAAGATGAACACTGCAAACGTATGTATCTTGCGGATGGCTCAAACGATTGATCGTTTGAGGATTTAAGTGTCCGTATGTATCCACCTCACGGGCACCGGTTATGGCAAGTACAGGCAATTTGCGGTAATGCGCTTCAGTTATCGCCGGGAAATAGTCTCGTGAAGCTGTCGCACCCGTACAAGTGATAACAACCGGCTCACCGCTTTCTGCGGCTAAGCCGCATGCCATGTATGCGGCAGAACGTTCATCAACACAAGAGATAACATCGAACCATTTGTCATATTGGACACTGGCCACGAATGGCATGTTGGTTGTTCCCGGAGAAGCGATGATTTTCTTTATTCCATGTTGTTTCAAAAGAGAAACAAGGATTTGCACATTGCGTTCAGCGCTATAATATTTAGTTTCCATAGATTTATTTTCCGATAACCAAAAATATGCGATTAAACAACGGTTTTGGCATATATCTCACAAGCAATTGTTTTACTCTGTTTTTAATACCCCTTATATTTTGCAATGGTACATACGAATTTGCAAGCCGGGCATGACAAGGAGCCGGGATTGACCTGAAGTTTTCCCTTTTAAGGAATTCGGTAAGACAATGCTCCAACCCCTTTTTTTCACTTCCGTAAATTTCAAATCCGGCAAAACGCCCATCAACTTGGCATTATTGAATCTTCTGTTGTAAAGCCGATCGTACTTTGCGTGCCATTGCCCTTGTCTGAACCTGAGATTCAAACTTTCATCCGTCCATTTTACACGCATTTTTATGTTTCGCTCACGAAGAAGAACCATCTTATATATATCGAGAATCTCATTCCACTTCAACGATTGATTCGTTGTTATGGTAAAGTCCTCGCCGAACGCTTTGTCATTCCCGATCAGTTTACTTATGGCAAAAGCTACATCTTTCGCAAAAGTAAGTGTGGTGTATTGTTGTGCTATATCTTTACTGAACAAGACCTCTCCACCGTTAAGACAGCGCCATAACCACAACTCTTTCTCATAACATCCCAGTTGCAAACGATTAGAGTTAAAAGTTATATAGGGCCTTACAATTGTCCAGTTTGTCAATCCGGTCTGTCGCAATATATTTTCACATAACGCCTTGTTTATCGGATATGGCTTTACTGCCAAAAGCTCTTTATCGGTAGTTACGTCGAGCAAACGTGGGGTCTTTTCTGTGATTATCTCATCCAAATCAGAGTATTCTGTAGCCGATGACAAAAAAAGAAATATTGGTCAGTAGACTTTAGCAGCAAACCAATCCTTTGCCGGAATACCGATTCGCTATATATCATAAAATCAATGACAGCGTCCCAATGATTCCGCATAAGGATGTTTTCCAGTTCACTTTGGTTCAGTACATCGGCTTTCAAATATTGTACATTTTCTTCTGATGAATGCTCTGAACGAGACGTAACACAAATTTGGATGTCCTGATTTTGTCTCAAAATGGCAATAAGTGGAGTACCTATCGCACCTGTTCCTCCTAATATCAAGATTTTCATCGCACAAATTTTATCTTTCGCATAAATGAATTAAAATAGTTCCGCTCATAATTGTTAAGAGACAGTCTGTATGATACAGGCAGATAAAACACAGAGAAAGCGATAATACCCAAGCCCAATTTGCCCCAATCGGAAAAATCAGTATATGGCAATATCAACAGACCTGCTACAACAAACAATGAGGGCACCAAAGACATCTTTAATATTTCTATCCAAAACTGCCGTACATTTATTCCGATTACCCGGGCATACATCTTGTTCAATATCGGTCCGTATGTGATTACGATGCATAAGAAAATGGGGAAAGAACACCCCACGGCACCCCAATATTTCGCACAAGGGAATATGGCGACGAAGCTCAATAATGAAGCGAATATCACAATAATCGTTTTCCTTTTCATCTTATTGTATGCCATCAATATGGAATTCCCCAGATTCTGTATTGAGGGGATTGTGGTACATACAAAAATCATCAAAGTAATGTAGTAGACAGACATATACTCTTCACCTACCCAAAGGGTTATAAATGATTTTCCGAATATCACAAAACCCACTATAATGTACGATATTACCGCATATTGGATTCGTCCTGTTTTTATGAATAAATCCGATATTTCTTTGGCAGTGGTATTGGAAGTAACCATCCGTGTAACCTTTGGAAGGAATACTGAACTTATGGCCGAAGAAAACAGATAAAACATTCCCTTTAATTGAATGGCTAACGAAAAAATCGCTACCATTGTTGTCCCTTGAAAGATTCCTAATGCCCATTGTCCCGAGTTCCAATAAAACTGTTCGGTTATAGCCGCAAGAAAAATCCAAAAAGAGTAAAATAGGATTTCTCTGAAAAAGTTCCAATTCATTTTTCCAAAGACAATCTTTATTTTGAGTTTATGCCGGCAATAAAAAGCATTGCCGAACAGAAATGCAATATTGAATATGGTTTGTACAACTACTAATCCAATAGCTTTATACCCCAATCTTAAAATCACAATCATTACAATGGTAGATAGAACGATACGGGCTATTTGGGCTAATTTTTGGAAAATAAAATTTTCATACGCATTTATTATTGATCCGTAAACACTAAGCGGAAAGGTCAAGGCAAGATTTATCAATAATATTAACAGTAGAATTTTTGCTTTCGACAGTTCTTCCGGCGACATGGATTTGTCGAATAGATTATCCACATTGAAGCAAAGGATTATTCCAATACACAAAGCAAATAGACCTATGGCACAAAACAACTTCAAAAACATTCCAAACATTTCATATTGTTCAGTCGTTTTGTTTTCCGTCCGAAACTTTGCGGTGTATCTTACGATAGCATTGCCAAATCCGAAATCCAAAATGGTCAGATAGGAAATTACTGATGCAACCAGTGAGAATAAACCATACTCATTTTGGCCCAACATACTACAATCGCCAAATCAAAAAATTCCCGACCGAAAAACAAAATGTGTCATTAAAACACATATTAACATAAAACAAAATGTGATTTTTGGTGCAAAATTAAAGCCTGTTTAATCATCGTTTAAACAGGCTTTAATTTTAATCTATGATCATGTAAACTGATAAATCAGGATTGGCAACAAGCGGAAGAACATCCTCATCATCAAGAACGCTCATTGCATATCTATGAATACTTTTCTTTATCATTTCCAACGTTGGTTTTTCAAGGAATATGGAACTGGCAAATGTCACCAGTTCGTTTCCTTCGTTATCGGTTCTGTCAATGGATTGTATTGCATATCGTATTATCCATGTTCCATCGGATAATTGTTCGATCGGCTTAGCCAATTTCCGGGGTAAGATATTTTTTCGCATTGCCTTTTCTTATTTGTTTTTTTAATTGTTTCTTAAAATTATATTCGTTCTTCAACACAAAAACCTCCCAATGTCCCTGAACATAAAAATATTCCCACCATGCAGGATTAATACGTTTCGCCACTTTCCGTCTTAGATTGTACGTATTGAAATGCCTCATTAATCCATAGTAGGAATTCAGGGTGGCAACAAATTTGTCCGCGTGTGCTTCCGCAAAGCCTTCCTCCGCTATTTTATTATATTTGCTGATTACATCGTATAAATTACCGACAACACGGTTTGAAATATAAATTCGACCGGGCAAAATGAATGCCCCTACAAACAAAACTCCCTTAGAATGATGCTGTATATATATTTTTTTAGGATGTAATTTAAGAAGCAGCTGCTCTTTCAGGTAACTGTCAAGCAAAGGAACAGTATTTAGAATATCTTCTTTATTACGCATTACAAAGGCGAAATCATCCACAAAACGCACATAATGCTTGATTCCCAGTATTTCGGAAACATAGTAATCAAAACAAGAACCGATAAAATTTGCGAATTTCTGCGCATGAAGACTGCCGGGGGCAAAACCATGATCCGGATCAGCATGAAACAAACTTTTATCATGAGGCAACTCATCCCATAAATGTAACGGTGATTTCCTATAACATTTATACTGTGGCTGGTGAAAGATAACAGTGCGCAATATATATAATAAACACTCTATATCGTCGCCTTTATAGTTATCCCGGATAAACAGGTCGATCATTTCCCATAACAGGGATTTGGACATTGACATAAAAAAGCTTTTGAAATCACCCTTGAAAATGTATGCGTCTTTCGTATAATTTTCACTGACTTCCATGATCATCCCATTCAGATAGATAACAGCCGAAAGTGCTCCTTCACCAATACGGCAATTTTTTGAAACATTTCCCTGTGCCTGAAAACGCTCTTCCAAAATAGGATCAAGGCGTAGATCAGCCCAATGTTGTATTACACGATCAACATAAGCGGAAGCAAAAATTTCACGAAGAACGGGCTTTTTCCGTATGAAGCATTTTGAATAATCAGGTTCGTAGCGACCGTATCTGATAGCATCCCACACGGCAACCAAATCCGTGTCATATTCAAACGAAAACTCTATGCAGTCATCTGTATTGCGTTTATTCTTGCAACAGACGTCAAATGCATGCACGATGGAAGATAAGGGTATGTCATAGATCGGTTTATCTGTTGCGGAAACGGGACGAACCCTGCCTGCGTTAGTCTTGTTGTTCGTGTTCACGTTGCCGTTGTTCATGTTCACGTACCACGCGTTCGAGGATTCAGCATTCACTGTCTTAGTCTTTCCCGGTTCATCACCGGGGGAATGCCCAATAGATAAATTAGATTGCTCTCCCATAAACTCCGTGAAGATTATGGCTCTGGCTTTACGGAAGCTGTCTTTTCCTGGGAAGCGGTGAAATTACGCCACCCTATAATTTGCTTTTCAATCGACGTAATCATCTCAATGATGTCTGCTGTCGTCTGAATATTGATCAGTTTCCGGTCTCGACATACCCTTAATAAGAGTTTCAATGTATCAAACTTAACAAGGAATTCGTTCAGGTATTCCACTCGACGCGGAAGGCTTGAATTTGCATAACGGATCAACTCGCAACAACGAAGGGCGGACATCATAAGTTCCGTACCGAATTCGTACCTGTAATTCTTCGGAAACTTGTCTCTTGCATCAAGTATCAACATTAATAACCGATACATTAATTGATAGACTGGTCTGTCCTCTGCTTTTCCCATGTTAATTTTTGATATTTTTAAAATTTTTCTTTTGCTCCGCAAAGTTAATGATTGTCAAACTATTAACACTCATTTTTTCAGAATTTTAAAACTTAAAAAGCCCCTACCGGGGCTAATTAAACGTAACTATCTAAGAGATAAAGAGTTAAAGAGATAAAGAATCTATTGCGGAAACGGGACGAACCCTGCCTGCGCAAGTCTTGCGGTGCGCGTTCACGCCGCCGTCGCTCATGGACACGCACCACGCGTTCGAGGGGTCGTATTCGGTGCTGCTCCAATACCAGTCGGCTGTAATTATATTTTGATTACCTGATACAGAGGATAATAACTCATTGATTTCGGTCTTATATTTGGCGATGGTAATGAGTTCTCCTTCGCTGGGAAGATACCACTCGGTTTTGTCTTCAAGTCCGTCCAGTTCAAGCGTACAAGCCTTATAGTTCTTTGCTGCTTCTGCGGCTGGTGCACCGACGACACCGGAATTATCCTTGACTCCTGCAGTGGCTTCTATGATAGCATCAGTATTTTGCTTTCCGTCTGCCGTTTCATAAAGCCCTTGATTACCGTTCCCGTAATTCTTAACGCCACGGATGTCCGTACCGTATGCCCCCCATTTGAAAGTACGCCCGCCTATATCGTCAGTGCAGTCGCTTTTCGCTATGACGAACTGGCGACGATCCGCACGGATACGGACACCTACACGCAGGTATTTTGAACGGTTATTTGCGCTAAGGGAATTCCATTCTTCAGCAGTAAAGAACACGTTGACACCGTCTTCGATCCGGATTGTGGCAAAGGACAGGTCAAGCAGCCCGCCAGCCCATCTGATATATTTTGCAATGTCACTGGCAGGCGTATTTTCGTTCACGTTGGTAAAACCGATCTCCTGCAAAACAGATACCTGTTCTTCTTTATTCATGCGCAAAAGCAATGCGCTTTCATTATTCTTGTCTGTCATAAATATGTACTGTTTTAATGGATTACTCTTCTGCCGTTGCCCTTACATGCAACAGGCTTGTATTTTTATTCTGTACGTTCATGTGCCCGGTATTCAAATTGCACGTCCATGCATTTGTCGTATCATAGTACGTGCTCGTCCAGTAGTATTTGTCCGTCAGGAACATGCTGTCACTGCTCCAAAATGCACGCAGCATTTCATTGATTTGGTCACGGTATCGATACATGATCATCATCTGTCCGGAAGAAGGCAAGAACCATTCAGTATCATCCTCCAGACCGTCGCCATCGAGTGTGAAGGCTTTATAGGCTACGGCAGCTTCCGCAGCGGGTGCGCCTTCCACACCGTTCGAATTTGTCCCTTTCAGGGCATCAAGGATCAGGCGTGTATCTTCTTTCCCGGTGAAGCAGGTGTACATTTTGCCCAGCATCTTTGCGGAAAGCCCGTCAATCGCTTTACCAAGACCGCCCCAATAGAAGCTGGAAGACAAGTCAGCTGCATAACACTCTTGTGCCGCAATGACAAAAGACTGCGAATGTGCCCGGATACACAAACCACGACGGATAAACTTCAACTTGTTGGCAGGAGTCAACGAGTTCCACTCCTCACGGGTAAAATACCATTTGGAATTATCGGAAATCCGGTTACATGCCACCCGCATGTCCAGCAACCCGGTAGCCCACTTTATCCGGTTAGGGAACTCGCTGGCACGCGAGTTTTCCGTAATGTCGGCAAAGCCTACCGCCTGCAAGGCTTTTACCTGTTCCTGTTTATTGAGACGCAGCAGGGTTGCGCTCTGTTCTTTTGTACTCATGTTATTTGCTGTTTACTATATCGTTAATATCCATATTTTCTTCCGCAAACCGTTGAAGGTATTCTTCATAGGTTTCACCATTATAATAGTCCATGATTTCACCCACATTATCCAATGTGACTTCGGGATAATAGGGTTCTCCGCCATACGCTTCCGCATTAAACCAGTCGATGATCTTGATATAAGCGTCGATTATGGTGCTGACGGTCAGACCTTCGAAGCCGTTCCGGATCGCTTCTATATCCGAGTTCTCGATGACTTCATCCAGCAGATAGTTCCCGGTAAGTACGGGCTTCTCTACCTGATTACCGTTTTCATCCAGTCCCCCGATACCGAGTTGCAGGATTTCCAGCACTTCCGAACCGTTCCCGATGAAATCACGGTTTGTGATACGGATATGGCGGAATACGACATTACCTTCCTGCGAATCGATTATGTCGCGGATCATCTTTACAACGTCGATAAGCGGGCAGTTTTCCACGCGCAGTGTGGTGATGTTCGGCATGGATTCAACAACGATGCCTGTGTCCGCGTTCAGCCCCTTATAGCTCAACTTATCGAGGTTCATCAACTTGAACTGTGTCATGGTGGTCGGCAGTTCCGCATATTGAACCGGACAGCCGCCTACAAAATTGATAATCTGCAGGGAACTGCCGTATGCCAACAGGCGCAAAAGGCGTGTTGCCCCGGTCAGGTCAAGAGATACCAGCTTTTTGAAGTTCTCAACGTTCAGGAGTCTCATGTACGGTTTTTCACCAAGCGGGAGGTCTGTGACGCTATTGTTGGCATATCCTTCGCGTTTGCTGCCGAACACCAGTTCCTCGACACGGATCAACGTAGTGAAGTCTTTTGCCTGTGTACCGTCGATGTTGACAGTGCTCAAATCACCCAAAGACTTGATCTTCGATGCACCGATGATATAGATCGCGCTCGATGAGTTTGAACCGTCGAAATGGAATGTCACCTTTGAGCCGTCTTCTTCCGCCCATGCCCCCTGTTGTGCGGCTGGCGTATTGAAGCCCGCCCACAATTTCCATTGCTCGCTTGCGGTCACTTCGATATTGATGTCCTCACCGATGGCGCGGAACATGCACATATTATCCGCCTTCAGGATCGTGCTGACACCGAAATAAGCGTCAAGGAAGTCATAACGGGCAGACACATAGTAATGGCGGTAAGGGATACCCATACCGGAGATCACGTTGAACGCCTGACCGCCCGGATTGGTGATATACTTCGCCACGGAATCACGGCAAGCGACGATCGCAGGGATCAAGAGGTGGTCTTTTTCTTCCGATTCACGCAGAACGGCTTCGTAGGAGAAAGCGGACTCGCCACCCGGAAGGCGCGATGTGCGGATTTTCTCCGCGGTCGCTGCAAGTCCGACCTGATCATAACGCCACATGCCTTGCCAAACGACGCTCATACGTCCGGCAAATACGTTTTCCCCCATCCATGACGCTGTCAAGCATCACGTTATACGGAAGTTTGAAGATACCGGAATTATTCTTTCCGTTCGTACTGTCCGAATCATAATCGTGGTTCATGTACCAACGGTAAATACCGTCCGGGCAGAGGTACAAAGCCCACATGCTGTTTTTCGATAACTGGTCGACGCCTGAATGATACAGGATACGGACTAGGTATGCGCGGAAAGAAGCCACGCTGCAATACTTGTCCATTTCCTCAACCAGCTTCCGGTATCGGTTTTCGAGCGTATCGCTGACCTGTGCACCGTTGATACTGATTTTGCCGCCTGCCATACGGTTCTTCGGGTTACATGAATACACCCATTCGCAGAACTGTTTCCAGTGGTACGGTGTCTTCTTTCCAAGCGCATAGGCAAGGTTCATGCCGTCATCGTCCGGTGTACGGAATTCAAAGAACATCGTCCATGTCCGGTAACGACCGTTTTCCTGCCGTTGAAAGAGATTGTTCCGGTAGTGTTTTTCCATGCCCCGTCGACGTATTCCATGAACTTGTACGAAGCGTCCGTCGATTTGGAAAGCATGTAGATCGTATCCTGATCGTAGTCGTCAGCATGGGACATGAAATAGGATTCCGTCACGTCCGGAAGGTCGGTGAAGTCGCCATAACTCAAACAGTCGGCATTGTAGCCGGGAACATCCTTGAAGCCGAAAGTCGGTGGATTTCCCTTGTCAATGTTCCAGTCACCGCGACACCAAAAGTACGCGTCATTGATATTTCCGGTATCTGATTTGAAGACAAGCACACTGTTACCGTCAATACTTGTACGCAAGTCCAGCGTGTTGTTTTCATCCGCATAGTACGCGTTCTGCGCTGGGGTCATATATTCCTCGCCCAAAGCCTTCTGCATATCGTTATTGATACGGGAAATCGGGGTGTTTACCTTGTCGGGTGATGCATAGTTGACCTTCAGGCAAACCTTGTCGAATGGAATAGTCTCACCACGCAAAATGATTTTCTTGTTTACAATCGCGTCGAGCAAAGCCTGCGGAGCCCGTTCCGGATACTTCGCACGGATAATTGCCTTTTTCAGCTTGTATTTCCTGTTCTTATAGGTTGGATAGAAGGCGGATGTCGTACCCTGATTGGTCGTTTCCACGTTCTCGAAAATAAGACTCATACCTTTGTCCTTGCAGAACAGATACAGGTCTGTATATATCTTGGTGGACGTGTCCGTTACGTTGTCAAGCGTTTCAAGTTTATAGTCCCCGTGTGGCATTTCGACCAGACAGTCGCACATTTCAAGTGCTTTGTTCAGGTCGATTTTATTGTCGGTTAGGATATCGTTCTTTTTGTTCAAAGCGATCATTTCGTCCGTATCAGATTTACCGATCACAAATTCATCGTTAATCTGTTCGTCCGCCATTTCCTTTTCCCAGGAGAGCAAGCGGTACATATACAGTTCCCCGGCTGTTCCGGAGAAGCTGATTTGTTCGGACTGTTTGATCGCGCTTTGTCCTGCCGTATATTTGGATGCGCCAATCAGGTCACCGTCACAATATAGCTTGGTATAGCCTTTGCCGTCCTCTTCCGCATTTGCCTTTTCAATGACGAAAGCAAACTCGTAGATGTCGCCCGGCTTGAAATACCGTTCGATCAGTTCAGTTCCGAGTGCTTTGAAGTACACACATTTTGAAGTGATACGCCACCCGATTTGGTTTGCTTCGTCCCAGCATGACACGACGTTCGCGTCAGGATCGGCAGCGTTCTGCGTCTTTATCTTGATGATGGTAGTCGATCCGGTCTGCTCAATGTTGGTACGGTTATAGGGACGATAAGTACACAATGCGGTGGCATCATCCGAAACCTTGAACGCCTTCCCTTCGTTCTTGTCGGTGACAAAGGCATTCGTGGAATAGTTGAACCCGTTCTGCTTCATTTCATAAAGTCCGTACAGCCATGACTTGTCCTGATCCGAATTGTCCTTGTCTGCCGGATTGAAATAAATCATATAGCTGGAATCACCATTGATGTCAATGACGGAACTGTTAACGGAGTACTCAATCGTATTGCTTTCCCCAGCACCGCATTTCCCGTAAATACCCAACGTATTCCTGATATTGTCCGCAATAGTAAAGCCATCGACACGGGTGGACAGATTGAATGTACTGTTACGTCCTACTGATACGGTAGTCAGCACTGTATCGGTTTCACTGTTGTCTCCGGTAGAGGTATTGGCAACTTTCACGACCTTGTGTATTTCGACATGGGCATCGGTAGCGACATGGCTGGGATCATAGCACGCCACTTCGATGTTCAGGTTTGCATACTTCTTGACTGACCATGCCGTTTCCGTTTCTTCGGAATGCGCAAGCGCCACGATAGGCATAAGACTTGACGGGTTGACAATCATCACATCAAAGAACTGGTAGTTCGACCATACGCCCGATTCCACGTCCTGTGCGACAATCCTGACAGTATATGCACCATGTTTCAGTCCCAAAGACGAAACGTTGATTTGCAAGTCCTGTGAGCGTGTGGAAGCCACGCTGGTTTGTGAGATCAGCTTCCATTCGTCGCCTATTTTGATATGTGCCGTAACGGTTGACTTATTGGCGGAAGACAGTTTGAACACGTCCGTCATGGTGATGAGTCCCGAACCTTCCTGCAATGTTTTGTACAAAGCCCATACACGGGAAAGTTTCAGGTTTACAGCCGTGACGCTGATTGTCTTCTGCGCGGTATTTCCCCCGTCATCGGTGGCAACGACCACAAACTTGCGGTTCATCGCTTCGCTGAAATAGCTTTTAACGGAAATCGCAAAAGTGTAGTCCGTATCTGACGGGGAACTTTCCCGGTTCACGTTGAACGTTTCAAGCGTTTCCCATGTAGGTCTTGTTGCCGAACAGGTATATTTTACTGCGCCTTTCTCGTGCGGGGTGTGCGGTCGGTATTCATATAGGCATCAACACCTTTCCAGCTTGGATAATACTTGTTGTCAACGAAGCAGGCAAATTTACCCAGACTGGCGAGAAATACAATTTTATCCCGTCTTCAGTAGGCGCATTGGACTGCTCCAACACAATGGAAGAGTCGGTTACTATTTCGTCGAAGCGTTCTGTTGAGTGATGTACGAAATCTACCATTAATGAAGACACGTCCTGTGATGTGCTGTCGGCATCGTCAGAAAGGCTTTTAAGTTTACCCCATACTGTCCCGTCTTCGCTTTCCGATTCCGTGCCGATATTATCGGACAGCTTTCCGATATTTTCATTCGCTTTTTTAGCGGATTCCGCAGCTTCGTTGGCTTTCTTTTGTGCAGCATCAGCCGTATTCTTTGCCGTTTCTACATCTTCTTTTTTTGCATATACGGAAAGGTTGCCTGTCGTTGAGACAAGTTTCCACCCCGGATTTTGAAAGGCGTAGATGTTACCATTGTCGACTGCATCGGGGGTATTCTCGTCATACACCGTCACGATCTGACCGAATTTCAACGGCTTTCCGTCAGAACCGACCGGGGAAGTACTGTCCGCGTTCATCTCCGCGACGGTGGTGTATGTGTTACGAATCCCCAACCCGATCTGGTTTTTCTCCGCTTCGTTGATGACATCCAGCGTTTCATCAATCAAGCCGCCCACTTCTTCAGGTGATATGGATAAGGAATCTTTCTTTGCCGAAAGTTCCTGTGCCCGTCTTTTTAATTCGTATATTGTTGCCATTATCAGTTAAATCTTTAATGTATCCTCGATTAAAATAGTACTTGCAGGCATTTGGACAAGTGGGCTGCCATCTGCTGAAGCTATATAACAGTTGCCGTTATCGAATGTGAGTTGAACAATCATTGATTGTGGATTATCCCATGAATCTGCATACGACATCGATAGACTGAACACTCCGGAAATATTCTTTACAGACGAATCAAATGTACATAATCTCCGTTTGCCGTTCACTTCAGGAGCTATCATGGAAGTTCCTGTATTGGCAGCAGCCAAGATATTAAAATAGACAGTTTCATTGCCCGTCTGTTTTGCCCGGTATATGATTTCTGCTTTTCCGGAAACGACTTCACTTAGGGATAACTGGGCTTTCATGTCCTTTTCTATTATGGTCTTGTCCAAATAATCTGTGACAATAGCCAATATTTTGTTCCTGAATGTTACTACATCATTTCTGCCTACATACATATCTGACTTTGTATATGTTGTTGACAGTTTTACATACCTGCGCTCATATACTTGCGCTTCGGAATTGTCCGCAAATATTTCATTTTGAAATTTTTCCTGAACAACCACCCAGTATACTGGTTGTGATGTAGGCACAGTAAGAATATCCGGTTTTATCGGATAAACTTCATCACCTATCACGATATATCCATTTCCGACAATAGTATACACTGTATTGGAACCAAGGATTTCCGTGCTGACCGGATCGCTTAACAGAATATGTTTCTCTCCCAGTTTCATCCCGGAACAAATGGCTTTCAATACGTCTGCTGTGGATTCTTGCATAAATTCCAAATCATCCAAATAAAATGGCTGTCCGCCTTCTTTAAATAACAGTTTATTCATATTCGTATATTTTAAGGACGTAGGTTCGTCCGGCTGGTTTATAATAGTCAATCAAGTTTTTTAATCTCATTTCTCATACGTTGACAGGAACGACGGTATGTTCACCATGTAATTTCCCGAATAGTTCCCTTCACCGCGCTGCTGGATGTGTTTCTTTCCCACTCCTTCACCCCGTTTATACAGGTAGGACGGGATTTGCTCTTCCCTGCGGTGATACAGGT
>VOFI01002177.1_pt1 | contig 48328 bp, 79 predicted proteins | sample 5384131 | NCBI WGS metagenome assembly VOFI01 (sample SAMN12384728, study PRJNA508395) | human gut metagenome | isolation source: healthy gut H | host: Homo sapiens
TGTTTCGTCGCCGTCGCAGGCTTTGGAAATAACCGTGAAAGTCGGTGTCAGCTCTTTTGGCATTTTTCTTTTTCCTCCTCAATCAGTTGCTTTAACTTGTCTAGTGCTTGTATTCTGCACTTCGTTACATTCGCTCTGGAACAGTCAAGCATTTTCCCAATGTAAGTGTCCGTGTCCCCAATGAAAAAATACTGTAAAACGATATTACGCTTTCGTTCTTCAATAGCTTTCAATGCACGAGCCAGTTGTTCATCTTCGATTGATACTTTTTCTCCACAGACTTCAAATACTGCAACATAATCCGTAGAATATGTATCTTCTGTACCTATGGAATTTAAGAGGTCGTCCATAATTTCGGCGAATGGCATTTCTTTTTCTCTGAACGACGTATCGCTCGATAGAAGTCAATCGCTCTATGACGTATAACTGTTTTAATAGCACAATCGAATTGATGACAGGTTTTTTCTTGTAGTTCTGACGGTTTCATTTTCCTCACCTCCTTTCGCTAGTCGAAAAGAGGTGTCTGCCCTTTTCATATATACCGCGTTGAAAGTGGGGTACAGCGTAACCAAAATCAAAAAAAACTTAAAAAAATTTTTTCTGGCATGAAAAAAGCCCGCACAAAACATATAGTCTGTACGAGCCTTTGAAACTGTATTGTATTTAGTTCTTATAAAAATGCCGTTAGGGTCAAACTGATTGTGTCGAGGTATATCTAAAATATTCCATAATGACAGCTCCTTTACGGCACTATTCTTGTTTATTCAGACAGAAAAGAAATTGCACCGTTTTTAATTTCTAAGATTTCGTCGGCTTCTTCTGCCAAATGCTTACTATGTGTAACGACAACAACACATTTTCCTAATTCATGTGCAGTCTTTTTTCAGCAAAGCAATGATTTCATCAGCGGTAGTTTCATCAAGATTTCCCGTCGGTTCATCTGCCAAAAGTACATGAGCGTCGCTGGCTAAAGCTCTTGCAATCGCCACACGCTGTTGTTGTCCACCAGATAGTTGCAATACATTTCTCTGCCAGTATTCTTTTCCAATGCCGACTTCTTCCAATAATTTTTCAGCATTTCCACTACCACCTAATTTGACATTTTCAACCGTTGTCAAATAATCAATCAGATTATAATTTTGAAATACCAATGAGATATTATGCTTTCTGTGGTAATTCAGCCCTTTTTTTGTAATGTCCTCGCCATTGCAAAGTACAGTCCCTTTTACCGCTGTGTCTAAGCCTGCTAACAACGATAAGAGTGTTGTTTTTCCTGCACCACTCGGACCGACAATGGTATAGAAGATACCCTCCTCGAAAGTAGCAGATACATTATTCAAAATGGTTTTATCTTTTTTTGTTTTGTAAGCATAGCTTACATTCTTTACTTCTAACATTTTCGTCGTCCTCCTAACTCATTTCCGATAAAATATCTTTCGGGTTTCTCTTTAGTATTACAATTCCAGATACCAGAACAGAAGCCGTTATCAACACAAGAACACTTACACCGTCCAACAGATACATTTCTGGCGTAACCTCTACGCTGATACTCTGCACGTCCTGCTTTGGTGCAACGTATTCTGTGGATACTTTTCCCTCATTATTCTTTTCTTCCTCCTGCATTTGCTGAACCTGCTGTGATACCAGATAATTTGCAGTTGCTTTGGAAACGGCAGGAGCGACAGCAAAGGACAACATAAGGGAGAGAACAGCAATCATAATCGCTTCGCTCCAAATTTGTCCGATAATTCTAAATTTCGGAACACCGAGAGATAAGAAAATACCAACTTCCTGCACCCGATTTTTCAGCCAGAACAGAAATACTAAAACAAGGATAACAAAACTTGCAACAGAGATTACCAATATCATCATTTCGCTCACTTTTGCTAAATCATTGAAGTTTGAGGACATGGTTTCGGAATTTCCGTTATTGTCAATCAAATCATATTGCTCCCAGTTGATGTCTACTTTTTGCAGATTTTCTTTTTGCTTCGTCGTAAGCTTCCACATCTTCTACTTTGAAATAGGCTCTTTCATATAATGGACTTGTTTCACCCTCTGCCTTTTCTGGAAATCTCAAATCTGTAAATATTACATTTTCCGAACGGTAAGTATCTCCCTGCATAAGTGGGGACATCTTTTGATCCACTTGATAAATTCCAACAATCTCAGCTTCTGATACCTTTGAATTTTCAGTATCGTGGTAATCATTAAAAGAAATCTTATCGCCGATTTTCAGATTATTTTGCTTTGCCAGTTCCTCTGAAATGACACACATATCTTTATCCTCTGGGGTTATCATTCGTCCCTCTTTGATATGCAGGTTTCCAGATAAAACATTTCTGTCAAGTTTCATATCTTTGTTTCCAATTAAGCTTACACCTCCCTCATCTACACTTTGGTCTACATCTTTATCTTCAATTCTTTTGAAATTTACAGGGTTTACGGGAGTTGTTACTGTTGTAATATTGTAATCAGCAATTCCTTTTGCTTTTGCCAATTTCTCAATGTCTTTTATATCTAAGCTTTCAAATTCATTTGTTGTCCAGCCTGTCCAAGTCTCCACACCATTGATACTCTCTTTTTTCCTGATGGTAGCCACCAAAACTACCTTCCTTATCATTACCAATCTTTTCTGAGTATTCACGAACTCGCTTTGTTCGGTACTCTGCATTTCTTTCTAAAAGAAAGCCTGCACCTATGGCTTGTCTGGTTTTTGTCCTGCACCTCAATACTGGCATTTTTTTGCTCGCCACACCTGCAAGAAGCAAGGTACTGATTGCAAAAACAATCAACAATAAGAGAATACTTTTTACGGGCTTTCTGAACACAGAACGCCTTGCCAATCCAAAAAATTCATGTACTATCCCTCCATTTTTGCTAATATATCTTTTGGGTTTGCTCGTAATATCGGAAGAATGGAACAGCACAATGCCACCAAAATAACTGCACCGCCTAAAAGGAACAACATTCCAATATCTTGTATCTGCAAAACCACTTTCAGATTTTCTGTTACTGTTTCTGAACCGGTAATGACGTTTTGCAAAACGCCCGAGAACAATTTACCAATGGCTGTTGCTCCTAAAACCGAAAGTGTAAATACACTGCCTGCTTCTAATAAAGTTTGCAGGAAAATTTCACTTTTTGTCTTGCCGAGGCTCATAAAGATTGCCACCTCTTTTTTGCCTTGTCCGCATCCACATACATAACAGCAGGGAAACAACAACAGTACCAGTTACCAATGTAAGTACCAGCATAAGATTTGCCACCTTACTGATTTGCTCTAATGGAGCAGACATCTGTTGATAAAGGGTATCGGAAGTGCTAAGTCCTACATCATTTCCGAATATTTTTGCAAGCTGGTTTCCAGCACATCTAATTTTTCTGGTCTTTTTTGAATAAACGCAGAGATTTTCAAATTCAGCTTCTTTGAACAATTCTTTGTAAGTGCTGTTGTCAATAAAGATTTGATTTTCTATTCGATTGACCGCCGTAGTTTTTGACGGCTGGTCTTTTTTCAACATTTCCTGCGGACATGAAAATTCCAATAATCTGAACAGATACTTTTGTTCCGTTTTCTGTACCTAGTTCAATCGTATCTCCAACCTTTTAGTCCATTTTGATTTGCAAGGTTCGCATTGATAACAGCACCTTTTTTCTCATGTTTGATATAATCGCCAGAAGCTAAGCGGTACTGCATTTCTGAAAAAGGACTGTCTTTTTCCAAATCATCATAGGAGAGCAACGCTATTTTCAAATTTTCCCTCATTCGTAGAAGTATTGAGCGTAACGGGAGCAAAATCATTCGAAATACCTCTTGTCTGCCGATACGGTTGATAGACGAAACATCTTCCAGCGTTTCAATCTTGTTTACTTCATTCTCGGTTATCTTGTTGTCCTTACTTGTAATTTCAGCTACAATCTTAGAATTTGTCTTTTCCTGCATGGCTTGTTTGGACTCATTTGTAGTCCTTAAAATCATGCTTGTACCTAAAATCATACTGTTTACAAGTATCAAAACAATCAACAGAAGAATGGTTTTTCCTTTTTTCGCTGTAAATAGCGAAAGCCAAGTTGATAAAACTTCATACTTCACACCTCTATTCCCAACGAGCTACGACAACCTTTGTTGCATTAAAATGAAGTGTGTCTGAAAACTCTCCATAACTTTTCCATTTTCATGTAACGGTTGATTTCATCATTCGGCATGGAAACAAAATCATTCATCAGCGTATGCTTTTCTGTGAGCTTTGCTTGCTGTTCGATTGTTTCCATGTAGTCTGTACCGTTTCCTTTATCAATCTTTTTCAGCATTTTCAAGGTCGGTGCTACCTGCCTTTGTACCCACCGCAATGTACGGTCTAAGGTGTAAGGCTCTGGCTTTGTCGTCAGCTTCAAGACTTTGCCGATTATCGCCGATAAACCAAGCCCAGCGGTCATTGAGCTTCCAGTCATTTTTCGCTTGTCTGGTTCTTCATCAACAAACCGCACATACTGGTTGATGATAGAAAATGCCGTCTGTTCTGCGTCATAATAGGTCAACAAATCTCGCACCGCATAATAAGCGCGTTCATTGCGAAGTCGTATCTCAAAACGGTTGATAATGTCGGCTTCTTCAAGCGGTGTCCCTAACTTGACGTACTGCTCATAGTCCTTTTCATAGATACAGAAATACACATCTGATTTCAGCGAACCAAGATAAAGGGTACGTCCCATATATTCTCTGTCGTCCTCTCTGTGCTTGATAAGCTCGCCCGACTGATAAAACTTATAGCTTCTGGACTTTCCAATATATTCCTGTTTTCTGCATTTTTCCGCAAGCTCTGGAATATCTAAAATGCCCGTATGGTCGTTGATTGCCCGTTATCATCAGTTACCACAACATGATTTTCTCCCGTCGTCTTGCTTGTGATCCTAAAAGGGAACATCAGCAAGACGCTTGTGTGTGCCTGCACCGATTTTCACGCCCTCAATATCGCCACGCTTAATCTGATTATAGATAGAATGAGCTTCGTCGGTTTTCCATTTTCTGTGATTGTAAAATCAATCGGTTTTGCACCGTCAGTTAAGTAACCGTTGGGAGCTTCACTCTCAACAATACGGAATTTTCCATAAGGTAAGAGGTCAGCAGAAGTAGAAGTGATACCCTCAATATCCGTATGGATAGTTTTTACCACTTCATTTTTCTTATATAGTTTACCCTCAACCAATACCGCATTTTTATTTAAGGAAATGATGTCAAAGGCTGTATCTTTCAAAGCAGCACTTCCTTGTGGCTTCGTATCGCCCGTTTCTAAATCTCGTTTCTGAATTTTCACACCGCCACGGATAACTTTGTCTGATACGGAAAACTGGTTACTTCCAGATAATACGGCAAGGTCGCCGTCCTCTGTAATCTGTGTTACATATAAGCCTCTTAATCTGTTCGGACTTATCGCCAGCCTGCATATATGCACCCTCTAACAAGTAGCCGTTTGGAGCTTTCGTTTCCTCAACAGTTAGCGTTCCAAGTGGAAGAACCGCCTTACCGTCCTGCATATAGAATCTGTCGCCAGATACCTTGTAAGCGTCCGCTAATTTTGTGATATAATGGGTTGTCCCGGCGCCCTCTGTTTCAGCGATTGTCTTTGTAACCCATGTACGAGTAGCTTCGGCAGGGAGATTGTCTTTGTTATAGAAGCCAACATAATACTTCCATGTAAATTCCGCACCTGCTAGAGAAGCGTTACCCTGCGGATTGTCTTTCTGTGTTTCCATATCAATCTTGAAAAGCTCAATCAACGTGTCCGTTACTTTTCGGTGTATCTGATACTTTCAAAGGTCGCTGTTTTTCCAGCTTCAACCTTTAAGGAATATACAGTTTTATCTACTTTATATCCTGCTGGTGCGGATAATTCCTTGATATAGACTGTGCCTGCTTTTACCTCTGCAACATCTGTGTTTCCGTTTTCATCAGTCGTAAGGGTGGCAAGCTGTTTCGTGCAGTCCTTATCAGCAAAGACACCATAGGTTGCACCAGCGATAGAGTAATTCCCGTTACCGTCTGTAATGCTGGTATTACTGGAAGTCTTTTGCAGTTTCGCATTTCCGACATTCAGTTTCGCCCAGAATTGTCCCAATTCCTGCCCCTCGCCAGAGTAGATATAACCGCCACATTCATAGCGTCCTTTATTTTCTTTGACAAAGGCTCTAGCACCAGAGAAAACTTCGTCCTGCGTTGCCTTTGGAATTTCATCATAAGAAGCTCGCACGTTATCACATTGCCAGCCAAGATGTACGCTCAATCTCTGCCAGACTACAAGCTGTCTTAAAAGGTAAGCGTGATTTTTGCTTATTCCGCTGTGGCTGTCTGTGTACTGTTTCACATATTCGATAGATAAGGCAACGTCGCTTATCTGGTCGGTACTCATACGTGAGCTTGCGTCAGCTCTGGTCTTGTAGCCGTTCCTAAAGTCTGTGTTGATGTCGATACAGTAAGCGTCCTCGCCCTCAACGGTCAAATGTCCCTCATTAAAGGTAGAACCAATTGAACCATCATTCATTACTTTTTCAACGATACCGACACGCTCTTTTGACTCCGTCCAGTATTGCTTGCTTTCTGCATGAACGGGTGTAGTCGGCAAAGCAGTAACGACAGTTGCAAGAGCTAAGAAGCCCGTACACAATCGTTTTAACATCTTTTTCATAAATCTAATGCTCCTTTCATTTTGGGTAATAAAATAGCCGTCCAATAAGAACGGCTGGAAATAGAAAAGGAACGTCATGTTAGGCGTTCCGTCGGCTCGTCTGCGATCAGAAGCTCCGGCTCACAGGAAAGTGCCATCGCGATCATTGCGGTTCTCTGTCTCATACCGCCTGAAAATTCATGCGGGTAGGAATGAAATCTTTTTTTTCCGGTGAAGGAATACCTACCAGCCGCAGGAAAGTGCCATCGCGATCATTTCAAGTGCACGTTTTTTTGCATCTTCGTTTTTTTTTTTTAATTTTATGATGTGTCAGAATGGCTTCTGTAATCTGATCACCAATTTTAAATAACGGATTCAATGATGTCATCGGATCCTGGAAGATCATAGCAATGTGATCCCCCTGAATCTTACGCATCTCACTTTTTTTTTTCTTCTTCAAAAGATCTTCTCCGTTAAAGAGAATCTCCCCGTCTTTTACTCTTCCCGGATATGCAAGCAGTCCCATAATAGAAAGTGACGTAACACTCTTCCCACTGCCTGATTCACCTACAATACCAATGATCTCGCCTTTATCTAATCCAAAACTGACATCACGGATCGCCTGCACCTCTCCTAAATGCGTAAAGAAAGAGGTATGTAAATTTTTACATCTAATAATTTTTCACTCATTTGCTTTTTTCCTCCTTATTTACGCTGTTTTGGATCGAATGCATCTCTTAAACCATCACTTAATAAGTTGAATGTAAGGATTGTAACTGAAATGGCAATCGCCGGATATACCATCTGATATGGATATACATAAATTCCTGCTAAAGCGTCATTACACAAAGTACCCCAGGAAGCCATCGGTGCAGAAATACCAAGACCTACGAAGCTCAGGAATGCTTCATTGAAAATTGCACTTGGAATCTGCATTGCCATATTTACCATGATAGATCCCATCATATTCGGAATTAGGTGTTTCACAATAATTCTCTTTGTATCTGCTCCTGTTACGATGGCAGCTTTAACAAATTCCTGCTGTTTCAGCGTCAGAACCTGCCCTCTGACGATACGGGCCATTTTAACCCAGAATGTCAAACCTAATGCAATAATGATGGAAGAAATACCATATCCTACTACAACCATGATCAAAATAACATACAGCGTCATCGGAATGGAGTCCAGAACGTCAATAATACGCATCATTATATTATCAACCGTTCCACCGCAGTAACCTGCAATCGCACCGTAGAATACACCAACCACAAAGTTGATAAATGCCGCAAACAGACCAACCAAAAGAGAAATACGTGCACCATATACAATACGGATAAACAGATCTCTTCCCAGACCATCTGTTCCAAGCAGATAGGTTTTATTTTTTATCTTCTCCTGCTTTGTAAGCTTCTCACCATCACAAGTGATCACTGTTCTTTCTATCTTGTTTTCCAAAATACTTTTTGCTTCATCGATGGTAACCTCTGTCACATCGCTTCCTGCATAATAGTTTTCAAGGTATTTAATTCCTTTGATCGCTGTTGTATCTAAATCTTTTTTTTTCGCTTTTTTTCTAATTTCTTATACTCTTTGCTTGCATCTGAATAAACACTATAATCAACACAGATTTCACTGTCTCCGACCACGAAGAAATTTTTTTCTTTCCATTGACATCTTTATTCTTAACTTCTGCAAGCCCTTCGAGATTTCCCTTTTTATCAACCACAACAACCGTATACTGTGGTGTTACATAAATATTTTTTCCATTGTCAAGCGGATATACTTTCATTACATCCGGAATATTCGCTAATTCCAGATTCTGTTTCTTATAATCATATTTCCAAAACATTGGGATAAAAATAGCCCCAATTGTGATCAAAGCAATTACGATCAACGAAAGGATCGCTATTTTATTGATTTTAATCTTCTCCATCCGTCTTGTAAAAAAGTAAGACTAGGTCTCTCCATTTTCTCAGCATTTTTTTCTTCCTGTTCCAACGGTGCCCATAATTCCGGAGAAATAACGTTATTTTTTTCGCTCATATTTTCTCACCTGTTTTACTGATATTTAATACGTGGATCAATTAATACATACAGAATATCGACTACTAAAATGCAGATTACAAGTATAACTGAGAAAAATACCGTAATACCCATAATAAGCGTATAGTCTCGGTTAAGAATACTGTTTGTAAACAAGTTTCCAATACCAGGAATACCAAATACCTTTTCTACTACGAAAGATCCTGTGATCAAAGCCGCAAACATCTGTCCGATGTAAGTTACAACCGGAAGCAAGGCATTCCTCAATGCATGTTTTCCAAGTACCTTCCATTCCGGAAGTCCCTTTGCTCTTTGCCGTACGGATATAATCCTGGTTCAGAACATCCAACGTAGAAGTTCTTGTCAGTCGTACAACATATGCCAGTGAGAATAATGCACTGACTATAACCGGTCCAATATATCCCTTCCAGCTATTCACACCAAACGATGGTACCCATCCTAAAATCTTGCTGAACAGATATAAGAATCCTGTTGCAAATACAAAGCTTGGGATTGTCGCCCCTAGGGTTGATAGCACCATCAAGACTCGATCTACAAATTTATTTTGCCTCAATGCGGCAATAATACCAAAAAATATTCCGAAACCTAAAATAACTAATGAAGCCCAAATACCGATTGCTAAAGAATATGGAAATCCTGCTGAAATAATATCATTGGTTGTGATTCCTTTTTCATAAAGGAAATACCAAAATCCCCATGCATATAGTTCCGCATATATGTTCCATACTGTTCAATAAACGGTTTATCAAGACCATATTTTGCTTTCATATTTGCAATAATTACCGGATCGTTCATTTTCTCGCTGGCAAATGGGTCACCTGGAATTTCATTCATTAATACAAATGTCAGTGTCATAATGAACCAGATCGTAATAATCGCAGAAAGTACTCTTTTCGCTATATATCTCAGCATATTACTTCTCCTCTAATAATAGGGAGACCGAAAAGCAAGGTACTTTTTCGGTCTTCCTAAAGTCAACAACTACTCAACGATTTCAGCATGGCTGAACATAAATGAATTGCCCAATGTAAGTTCAACATTTTCAACCTGATCTTCATTTATAAGAGCTACGAAAGACGGATAATAAAGCGCTGTGATCGGCATATCATCCATAAGAGCTTTATTCGCTTCTTCCCAGGCTTCATCTCTTTCTTTACCTAATGATGCCATTGCTTTATCAAAGGCTTCATCAAAGGCTTTGTTGCCCGGATTTAATGTCGTATCGTGCGGAGCACCTTTGTATTCTCTCCATCTCCACTGACATGTATTATTACCATTCTGAGAATAGAAGAGTTTAATAAGTCCACTTGCATCGTATGGGTTATTTGTCCATCCACCAGGAGCCATCTCGTAATCACCTTTACTCTTTGTAGAGTTGAATACACTTGATTCTTCTGCGCGGAGTTTAACTTTGATATTTAAATTTGTTTCCAGCATCTGCTGAATTGCTTCACAAAGTCTCTTGTTCTTTTCAGTATTCGCATATGTGATTTCCACCTCCGGAAAGCCCCTCTCCGTTTGGATAACCTGCTTCCGCAAGTTCTGCCTGCGCATCTTCTACCTTAGCCTGACGCGGATCGATTCCATATTCTTCTGCCGGATATCCATCTGCTTCAAGTTCACGGAAATGTGTTCCATCTGTTTTCTGACATGTCGGAGCGATAAAGTTACTTGCCGGGATAGAACCATCTTTTAATACCTGTTCTGTGATCTGCTTTCTGTCGATTGCCTTGGCAACTGCTTTTCTTACATGAACATTATCAAATGGTGCTTTATCTACGTTGAAATTCAGGAACTGTGCTCCTGTATCGGCACTTACGATTACATATGGGTCTTCAGCAACAATCTGTGGAACCTGTTCTGCCGGAAGATGATCCATAACATCAATCTCACCTGCCTGATATGCCTGATATGCGGTATTATCATCTGTAATAAATACTGCTTTGATACCTGGAAGTTTTACTTCATCTGCTGCATAGTAGTAAGGATTCTTTTTCAGTAATAAATGCGATCCAACCTGATATTCTTCTAAGTAGAATGCTCCGTTACTGATTGCTGATTCCGGTTTCTTCTCCCATCCTTCTCCCTGCTGCTTCCACTGCCTCTTTTTTAATAGGAAGATAAACGTCATTGGCAACTAACTGCGGGAAGAACGGTGTTGCATTCTTCAAAACAACTTCAAATGTATAATCATCAATTGCTGTTGCTTTGATATCATCATACTCACCTGTTCCTTCAAAATATTCAGTAGCACCTACAACATAATCTGTGATAGCCTGAAGTGCTTCAGATGCAAAATCCGGATCACAAATTCTTCTCCAGGAATATTCGAAGTCTTTTGCTGTCACCGGACTTCCGTCTGACCATTTCGCATCTTTTCTTAAATGGAATGTATATGTTTTTCCGTCCTCTGAAACATCCCATTTTTCCGCGATACCCGGTTTAAAGCCATCAGATGTTGATACGGTGAGGCCTTCAAACAACTGCTTACAAATCGCGTCCGATACAGATGCTGAGTTGTTCGTCGGATCCCATTGTTTTGGTTCGGAATCTAATCTCCACATAAGGTATCTACCTTCTTCAGATCCCTCATCTTCTGCTTCCTGTTTTACCGATCCATTGTCAGAAGCTTTTTCTTTTTTGTCACCACACCCCACAAAACTTGCAAAGAACCATCGTCAGTGCTAAAAGCAACGCTAAATTTCTCTTCTTCATACATTTCTCCTCCTTTACATCCTTTTTTTGAGTTTCGTTTTACGAAAAAGATTTTTTCTGTGTTTTTTACTCACAGTATAATTATTACTGACAGTATAATTTTTTTGTATATTATGTCAATATATTGACAGCATTCTTTTATTGTTTTATAATATTTCAACAACTGTATGTTTTGTTTTTCTATAAGAAAACAAATAAATTACATAAAGGAGGATTTTCTTATGAAGAAAGCACTAAAAATCTACATTTCTGTAGACATGGAAGGAATGGCTGGTATCACTTCTCCATCCCAGGAACGCGATGAGGTTCCTTCCTTCCGCCGCGCTTTTACACAATCAGGTACGCTGGATCATCGAAGGAATTCATGCTTCTTCCAGAAATGAGGAGATTGGGGAAATCACCATTTCTGACTCTCACGGAAGCGGAACGAACCTTTCCTATGATGAACTTTGCCAGATGGATGAACGTATCAGCTTAGTAAGCGGTTCTCCAAGAAGACAGTACATGATGTCTTGCCTGGATGAAACCTACGATGTTGTATTTCTGGCCGGATATCATGCCGTCCGGGAGAAGATTTCGCCAATATGGATCACAGCTTCTACGGAAGAGTTGTTTCCAGCCTTAAGATCAACGGGACCTATATGAACGAAAGCACAACGAACGCAAAGACTTGCTGCTTCTTATAAGGTTCCGGTCGGTCTTATCATCGGTGATTCCGGTCTTCGCAAACAGCTTATAGACAAAGAAATGATGCCATGGGTAAAATTTGTAACAACAAAAGAAGCTTTATCCCGCTACGCAAAGAAAATTCCCTCCGCAAAAAGTTCTCAGGGAAAACACGATTTCTGCAGTAAAGGAAGTTCTTGATTCCGATTTGAGCAAAATTCCTTTATATGAAGTTACAACTCCGATCAAGCTGGGATTTGAATTCAAATCAACAGCAATGGCCGACACCGTTGCACAAATCCCTCGCATGAAACGTTTAAGCGGTACAGAAGTAGAAATCACATGTGATAACATGCATGAATTAGAATGTGGCATCTCTGCAATTACCGGTCTTGCAGGAACAGCTAACTAAAAATTTCGAAGGAGAAAAAGAAAATGGGAAAATATAATTTTGATGAAATCATCGACAGACATGGCACATCTTGTAATAAATGGGAATACAATATTCCGGAAGATGTCGTTCCGATGTGGGTAGCAGACATGGATTTTGCAGCAGCTCCGGAAATTCGCGAAGCAATGCAGAAACGTTTAGATCATCCTGTTTATGGATATACTCATCACAGCAAAGAATTAAAAGATGCCATCGTATCCTGGGTAGGAAGACGTTATCACTGGGATATTCAGAGCGAATGGTTAGGTTTCAGTCCCGGCGTTGTTCCTGCTCTTGTTATGAGTCTTTTATCTCTGACAACACCTGGGGATCGTATTGTGATCATGACACCTGTTTATCATCCATTCTACTCTTCGATTGAAGAAAATGGACGTGTTAATCATTAATCACCAGTTAGATTGTGATGAAAACGGACGTTATTCCATTAACTTCGAGCGTCTGGAAGCCCAGATCGACAACCGCCGCAAAGCGATCATGATGTGTAATCCTCATAATCCGGCTGGTCGTGTATGGACAAAAGAAGAGCTTTTGGAAGTTGCTAAAATCGCCGAACGCCATGAGCTGTATATTATTTCAGATGAGATCCATGCCGATTTCGTATATGGCGGAAAACACCATACTCCGATGGCATCCGTATCAGAATATGCTATGGAACATACAATCACAGCTTTTGCACCGAGTAAAACCTTTAATGTTGCCGGTCTTTGTCAATCTTATGTTGTTATTCCGAACAAGAAATTATATAATGCGTATGACGCAACCTATAATGCGTTTGATCTGGGGATAACATTTTCGGTATGACAGCGCTGACTGCCGCATATACAAAAGGCGAGGACTGGCTTACAGAAATGCTTCAATATCTCGAAGCTAACAGAGATTTCACCGTGGAATATATCAGAGAAAATATTCCGGAAATCAGCGTTTGGTCACCTGAAGGAACATATCTTCTGTGGCTTGATTGTTCAAAACTTAATCTGGAAAATGACGAATTAAATCAATTTTTCTTAGAAAAGCAAAGGTAAAAAATGAATCCTGGATATCGTTTCGGTGCTCAGTGCAAAGACTTATATGCGATTAAATATTGGCTGTCCACGCGCTCAACTTCAGGAAGCTCTTGCCCGCATTGAAAAAGCAATCAAAAACCGCTAGTTTTTATACTTAAATTGCGAAAGGAGGAGCGGGATCATGTATGGAAGCCGAATTCGCGAAATGCGAAAAAAAAGAGGGCTCACGCTCAAAGAGGTAGCTGAAGCTACCGGATACACAATAGGTCATATATCACAAATTGAAAGAGATTTAAAATCTCCTTCACTCGTGGCACTTAGAAAAATTGCAGTCTGCTTAGATTGTTCAGAAGTATGGTTGATCATGGGTGACTCGAACTCTCTGCCAAGTCACCTGAAGAAGGAAAGAAATCAAAGGAATCTTATTTGGTGAGAAAAGAGAACCGAATTCCAATGAAAATCCCGGAAATTGATGTTTCCTACTCTATTTTTACACCTTCTAAACTTCCGAACGCACAAGAAGCACAAATGACCGGACTCATCGTGAGATTAAAACCGAACACCTGGGTAACTGAGCAAATGATTTCACATGGTAATTACGACGAAAGTCTCCTGCTCCTCAAAGGGGAATTAGAACTCCGCATCGATAACAGCACTTATATAATCTACGAGGGCGACAGTTTCTATATCCCTAAAAAATTGTTTACATAACTACTTGAATACATCAGATGAAGAAGCGACTATAATTGTTTATTTTTCACAATTAATTTATTAAGGAAAACACGATTATGAAATATATTATTGATGGACATTTTGACCTGCTAAGCGATGTCGCTGTACGCCGCAAAAATGGTGAGCACAAGGTCATCGAAAGATTGTACTATCCTGCATTCAAAAAAGGAAATGTTACCGGAATCGTTGCCTCACTCTTTGTAGACAGCCAGTACCTGCCTTACGGAAGTGTTTCCATCGCTCTGGAACAGATTGCGACTCTCCACTGTGAGATCAGCGAAAGTCCGGAACTTCTTATGCTTTGTACATGTGCCGATGACTTTGTAAAAGCCGCTCTGGAAAAAAAAAGGTCGGTATCCTTCTCTCCTTTGAAGGAGCAGAACCGGTATCTTCCTGCCTCATGTTACACGCATTCTACGCCGCAGGCGTAAGAGGACTGGGACTTACCTGGAGCCGCAGAAATATGGCGACTGACGGCTGTGATTTTACCGGAAATGCGAAAAAAGGCGGTCTGACTGACTTTGGTCAAATGCTTGTAAAAGAAGCTGAATCTTTAAACATGATCATTGATCTCAGTCATTTAAGTGATGAGGGCGTAGATGATGTCTTATCCATTACCTCCTGCCCACTAATCGCATCACATTCTAATGCACGGGCGGTTGCTCATAACAATAGGAATTTGAAGGATGAGCATTTAAAAGAAATCGCCAGACGTGGCGGTGTTGTGGGACTGAATGCCTGCAGTATCATTAACGCGGATACCGGCAGCACAGCTGACCGCCGGCAAATGCTTGCACACTTAGATTACATGATTGAGGTAATGGGAGAACAGCATGTCGGTTTCGGATTTGACTTTTTGCGATCTCTTCTTAAAGAACAGTTCCGCACAAGACTTATCCCTGATGCCGGAGTTTCCTTTCGACATTCTCTCCGGCGGTCATGCGGACATTCCGGATTTCTTGCAGAATATGAAAGAACATAATTATTCAGATGAACGGATTTCTCTGCTTGCAGGCAAAAACTGGCTTTATGCATTCTGAGAAAAAATCCTAAAAAAATAGTTTATCAGAAGGAGTATTTTTGTAATGAATTCAAATATGACAGAACAATTAGATCAGCTTTTCCGTATGTGGGATCGCGGTCTTTGCCCTGGCGCTCAGGTATTGATTCGCCAGCACGGTAAAACTCTTTACGAAAAATGTTTTGGATATGGAAATCTTGAAAATAAATTAAAAATCCATAAAGAAAGTATTTTCCATGTCGCATCGATTTCCAAAGAATTTACTGTTATGTCTATTCTTCTTCTCTGGAAAGAAGGAAAACTTGATTTAGATGACAACATCAGAAAATATTTAGATGAATATATCAACATTGAAACACCGATTACGATCCGCCAGATGATGAATAATGTCAGCGGACTTCGCGACCAATGGGAACTCTTATTTTTACGTGGTATCAAGATCAACGATCAGATTGACATGGATGATATCAATACAACGATATCTCTTCAGAAATCGCTGAACTTTGAACCGCAGTCACAGTATTTATACAGTAACACCGGTTTCCATTTATTGGCACTTATCGTTGAAAAAGCTGTCGCAAATGAGCTTCCCACAATTTGTAAAAGAACGTATTTTCACTCCACTCGGAATGACACATTCTTTTGTCCGCGAAAGCTTTACACAGATTGTTCCGGATCTTACTTACTCTTACCAGGACGAAGGTGATGATACATTCTACTACAATCCACTGAACTATGCACTTTACGGACCAACCTCTGTAAATACCTGTGCTTCCGATCTCTGCAAAGTATTAGATGAGTACATTCATCCAAATGTGATCGATCCTGAAATTATCGAGCTTATGAAGAAACCTGTCCTTCTCAGCAATGGCAAAACGGCTGAATACTGCGGCGGACTGATCACCCATAAGCTTCATGGTCTGGATGTATTCGGTCATGGCGGTGCCGATGCCGCATACCGTGGTGAAATTATTTGCATTCCGGAAAAAGAACTGGAGATTGTACTGATCAGTAACACCACAACTTACGCAATGTCTAAGCTTGCCGATAAAGCCGCCTGCATCGTACTCGGATTACCGGATTGTACCGAACCAGCCGTGCCGGAACATGAAAATGCACCTGCCCGCGCTGGTGTATTCCTGACAGCACTTCCGGATGATCCAATGTTTGTTGATATCACAGAGCAACACGGTACTTTCTATATGCAAAGAGAATGGTGCCGCACAGAACTGGTAAAACGAAGAGGATGGCGGTTATCGCATTGGTTCATTAGACGAAAAGATCTACTTCACAGATAAGGAAATCCTTTATCGACTTCCTGCCCGTGTACTTACATTGACCCCCTGCCAAGCCTACAGATCCGGCACTTTTCCAGGAAGGAACCTATTACAACGATGAAACCGATTCCTTTATGAAATTAGTGAAAACTGAAAACACCTGTGAAATCCATATGCGTCGTTATGGAAAAACAACGCTTTACCAATCAGCATCCGGAAGTATTATCTTCCGAATGGATGCAAATCTTATAATGTATGTAAAAAGCCGAAAATAATACCATCATTATGGATGGCGGCCGTGTAAAACATATCATTTACCAAAAAAATAAATTAACAGGACGCATGAAAAAACGAAAGTTTTTTCATGCGTCCTGTTGCTTATGGATACAATAACAGCTGTATTACACAAACAAAACTGTTTTCAGCATACTGACCGGATCACATCGCTTTTGATGCGCTCTTTTACACTTTCTAATTCTCCAGATACTTCCGTATGCAATCTTCCTTCAACTGCTCCCCAATCACAATCACAACCTCCTGCCCGTCTCCGATCGGCTTCATACTGATCTCATGACCGGTTGCATTCAGCTCGCATCCAGCTTCCTGCATCATCTTTCACGAATCCCTTCACCCGGAAAATACCGCCACATTCTGGATCCTGCATCATCTTCGCAACCTGCGTCTTCAATTCATCTGCAGAAATTTTCAATTCCATAAATACAACGAATCAAAACCTTTTTTCTCATCCAGCTCCATCTTCCGATAATTTTCTGCAACATAACCGCTCTTTAAGATCTTATCAAAATTCTCTTTCGAAAGCTCTGCTCCATCTTTTCTCATGATTTCCCGATCCAGCCTTCGCTTGCACTGAACCTGTTCAAGCGCTCTGTTCAAATGTTCAATTGTATTTTCAATCTGTTCTTTTGTTGCTTCTTCTGCCCTGCTGAGGATGATGCTTCCTGCATTTGCGGCCTCAGACGCAAGCAGATAGTCTGCTTCTTCTGACAATTCCGGCTCCAGTTTTGCGTCAACGATCGTAATCACATTGCCAATCTCATACCACTTATCCAGTGGTTCATCGTGAAGAACGTCAAAAAATTCGTCTACATCATAAATCCCGGACGGTTCAACAATTACTCTGTCATATCCGCACATTCCCATTGCGATCAGCTTCGTCCGGAAACGCCTCCTGTGCGTCTCTTTGTCGCACCCACCGAAATCATTTCAAGCTCACAGTTATCTCCCATCAGGGTCCTGCAAAAGAAGCATATCTACATTTACCGCACCAAAATCATTCTCAAGGATACCAATGTTCATTCCTTTATCCAGAAGATATTTTGCATATTTTTTAATAAACGTTGTCTTGCCGGAGCCTAAGAAACCGGTGATTAAATCTATTTTTACCATCGCTAATCTTCCCCTTTGATTTTTTAGTTCTTCAAAAAATTTTCTACTGTAATTTTACTTCCTTCTCTCTACTTCAATATATTTATGGTTAATATACCTTACAACCAGTAAGGAATTATCCATCTTGTTGCTTAAGCTGTTAGAATGAGTGGAGCAATAGGTCTGGCCTCCACCTCCCAGGACTTTACGTCCGATATATAGTCAGCCAACCAGCCACTCATCTCGCAAAGCATTCGTTTTACGCAGTTTGAACCCTTCAGCGTTCGTGTGAAACACCCAGTAGATTGAATAGGCAATGAGAAAACTGGTATTGACCATTACTAATACATTACAAAGGAGTATCTGTTATGAACGCTGTTGGTATTGATGTTTCCAAAGGAAAAAGCACTGTCACTATCCGAAAACCAGGAGATGTGGTTCTTATGTCCCCCCTGCGATATCCCTCACACCCAGTCTGCCATAAACGACCTGATCAAACAGATCAAAAGCCTTGAAGGCGAAACCAAAGTCTGCATGGAGCATACCGGCAGATACTATGAACCGGTTGCCACATGGCTTTCTGATGCCGGTATCTTTGTCAGTGCCGTAAATCCTATCCTGATCAGAGATTTCGGTGATGATTCCCTCCGCACACCCAAGACAGATAAGGCAGATTCTAAAAAAATCGCACGTTATACTCTTGACCGTTGGGCTAAACTGAAGCAATATGGAATCATGGATAAAACACGTAACCAACTAAAAACTATGAACCGACAATTTGGATTCTATATGGCTCAGAAAACTGCAATGAAAAACAATCTCATTGCGCTGATCGACCAGACTTATCCGGGAGCCAATGATTTCTTTGACAGTCCTGCCCGCAATGACGGCAGCCAAAAATGGGTAGATTTCATTCATACCTACTGGCATGTCGATTGCGTCCGCTCCAAGTCATTAAATGCCTTTACGGAGCATTACCAGAATTGGTGCAAACGTAAAAACTATAACTTCAGTGCAGAGAAAGCAGCGAAAATTTATCAAATTTCCTCTGACATGATTGCCGTATTTCCAAAGAATGACATCACAAAAATGTTGATATGGCAGGCAGTAGCATTACTAAACACTGCTTCGAAAACAGTAGAATCGCTCCGTTCAAAAATGAATGAGCTTGCATCCACGCTTCCGGAATATCCGGTTGTTATGGATATGAACGGTGTAGGGGCAACCCTTGGTCCGCTTGACTTATCGCTGAGATTGGGGATGTTTCCCGTTTTACACACCGGGAAGCCCTTACTGCTTTTGCAGGTGTTGATCCCGGTAAAAATGATTCTGGAAAGCACATACAGAACAGTGTGCGAACCTCTAAAAAGGGGTCTCCCTACCTGCGTAAAACTCTTTTTCAGATCATGGACAGTCTTATCAAACGATCTCCAGTGGATGATCCTGTTTATGCCTTTATGGATAAAAAACGATCCGAAGGCAAACCTTATTATGTTTATATGACTGCCGGGGCAAACAAATTTCTCCGGATTTATTACGGTCGGGTAAGAGAATATCTATCCAACTTGTCGAATAATGAAACTATTTAATATCACTTTTTAACTTCTACCAGACTAGCGCATCGCGGTGGTCTTATTTTCGTGTCTTACGTTCAACCTGTATAAATTTTCAAAGTTCATTAATTTCTGCTTGACTTTTTATTTGCAGACTACTTTTAAGATAATAGCATATTTTTTTAGTTTCTTAAAGGAACTCAAATAAAGAACTCAAACAGAAACTTAAATTTTGAGCTCCTATTTGAGTTCTTTTTCCTTTTTACTTTTTCTTCTTTCTTTATCCCAGCCTTCTCCAGAATCCCGTTCCACATCTGCTCTCGCTTTTTCTCCCGTTCTGCCTTTCCGTCATTCCACTTCTGTATAAATGCCATCTGTTCCAGATCATCTCGCTCTTCCATAAACAGCCTCTCTTTCTTACATTTATTCAGATGAATTATTTCCTGTACCTGACTATTATATGCGTGTCCGCAATGATTCTTTCCACTTTGCACGTTATATTTATAAGCAAGAAAAAACAGGTATCACCCCCGACACCTGATTTTCTCTCACTTATTCACTCTTTAATTTTCTCTTCTTTCTTCCCCAGATATACATGGACAGTACAATCGCCACGCAATCCGTAAGTGCCTGTCCGTAAATGACCTCCGTTTAATCCGAATACTGCATTCAACAGATACAGTAAGGGAATCAGCAGAAGTCCCTGTCGGAGCACCGACAGAATCGTTGCTGGAAGTGCATCTCCAGTAGACTGCATGCAGTTCATATTTACAAAAAGGATTCCGATAAACGGTCCGGAAACCATATATGCGACCAGCATTTTCACGCCATAATATATAACGTCTTTATCGTTAATGAACAGGTGGATAATTGGTTCTCGAAAAAGAAAAATAATGCCGTCGCCAGGATTCCAACGACCAGACAGCATTTTTTCGTAAAACAGTCCACTTCCATAAAACGTTTCTGATTGCCTGCCCCAAAATTGTAACCCATCAGCGGCTGCACGCCGTTGGCAAGTCCCATTTGAAGGAAGGTAATAAACATATTTGCCTTGAATACAATTCCAATCGCCGCCACCGGTGCATTTCCGTACTTGACCAGAATCTGATTCAGCACGATCGTTGATACACTCATCAGTGCTGAAAAATTGCGGTCGGAAAACCGATCGAACATACCCTTGATAAAACCTGCTCTCCGCATTTGAAATACTTCGGACTGACGGAAAAGCTTTTACTCTTTTTCATGAAATACCAGAGATAATAAATGCTTGCCAGAATATTGCCGATCGTTGTCGCAATCGCAGCCCCTGCCGCCCCATTCCAAGTCCGCTGATAAATACCGGATCCAGAACAATGTTGGCAACTGTACCGATCATACTTCCGATCATCGCCTCACTGCTTGCACCTTCCGCACGAACGATAAAGCTTTGCCGCTGCTGACCAGATGATAAATGGTGCACCATAGGAAACGTGAAATATATAACCTTTTGCCATCTCATAAGTCTGACTGTTCGCACCAAATGTGTAAAGGAGCGGTTTCATAAAGAAAATCAGGATCAAAGCAAATAAAATCCCGACAATCAGTGATGCATAGGTTACAAATGCCGATGTATTCTTTACCCGTTTCTCATTTTTTCTCCCATCGCCATAGATGCAACGGCACTTCCACCCATACCAAACATATTTGCAAATGCCATCAGTAAAATAAATATCGGATTGGTCAGACTGACCGTCGCTACCTGCAGTGGATCCCCAGTCTGTCCAACAAAAAAGGTGTCTGCCATATTGTAGACAACCGTGACCAGACTGCTGATCACGCTTGGTATTGCCATCTTCGCAACGGCTTTTGACACCTTCATACTTCCCATCAGTTCATTTTCATTCATCTGTCCGTCCTCCGTGCTGTTTTTTTCTGCCTGTGTTTTTCTTTACCGTATTCGCAGGAAAAGTATCCAGATTCTGCAACATTTTCTCTGCGATCCTCAGAAATTCCTGCCGTTCTTCTTTTGTCACTCCCCTGCAAAGAAAATCGTTTCCGACTCTTCGATCTCACTCTTAAGCACAGCTTCTATCTGCTCTGCTTTTTTCAGTAAATACGATTTTCTTATATCTTCCATCATTTGGATCAGTCTCTCTTTTATCAGTCCATTTTTCTCCAAAGATTTCAGTGTCTCTGTTGCCGTGGAAGGACGAAGTCCGAATTCCTGTTCAATATCCTTCTGATAGACAGATCTGTTCTGAGATTCTACTAAAATATAATTTAAAATATTTCCCTGTGCACCGCTGATCCCGATTGTTTCCTGGATTGCCCCTGGACCGTCTACGGAGACGGTTGGAAATCTGATTGATCTTCTTTCCTGTCTGCATGATAACCTCCCTTTGCCTTATGATATTTTACTTTATCATTTTTCGCATTAAATACTTCGTTTCCTAAGTATTTTAGGGAAGATTTTAAAAAAGTCAATCAAAAAAAGAGACAGCCCATCATTTTGACAAGCCATCCCTTTTCGTCATATTTTATAAATCCTAAGCTTCAGACTCTTTCTTAGCTCCAAAGTAAGCCTTCAGAGAATTGATCACAATAACAAGTCCGAGTGCCATCAGCAGAACTGCGATGATCAGCTGAAGTCCTTCTACAAGGAAAGTAGCGGAACCTGCTGCATATGCTTTTACAAGTCCGATGGTTCTCTCTACCAGTGCGGTTCCTGTTACACAAAGCATGATGATCAGCGGTGCGAACAGCATCTTGTTGCTTCTTCCTGTTACCTTCATGAATACACAAAGTGTTACAAGTACAAGTGCTGACAGTAACTGGTTTGCTGATCCGAACAGTGGCCAGATATTTGCATATCCGATACGTGTCAGAACGTAAGCACATAACAGAGTCACGATTGTTGAGAAATATGTATTGCAAAGGAGTTTTCTCCATCCTTCTGCATGTTCCATATCATCTACACTGAAAAGTTCCTGGAAACTCATACGTCCGATACGTGAAACAGCATCCAGACTGGTAAGTGCAAGTGCAGATACACACATGGTCATGAAGCACTGTGCGATGTAAACCGGAATACCAAACATTTCAAAGAATCCGGCTACACCGCTTGAGAATACCTGGAATGGTGTTCCGGCTGCCGGTGTTCCGTCTCTTGCTGCTGCAGCTGCACCAGCTACGCAAAGTGCGATAACTGCAAGAAGACTTTCCAGAACCATTGCTCCGTATCCAACCTTCAGCATATCCTTTTTCATTGGATACAGTCTTAGATGATGTACCTGATGAAACAAGGCTGTGGAAACCTGATACAGCACCGCATGCCACGGTAACGAACAGGATTGGGAACATATCTCCAAGTGTATCATTGTGGAAGCCTGTAAATACCGGAAGGTTCATGGTTGGATGTGCAACCAGAAGTCCCAGTGCAGCTCCTGCGATCATACCGATGAACATATAAGTTGTCATGGTATCACGAGGCTGCTTTAAGATCCACATTGGAAGTACTGCCGCAAAGAAAATATATACAAATGTAATGTAAGTCCATGTATCTTTTTGTTGCTGTGATCGGTACTAACATACCAAGACCAAGAGCGACTACTGTAAATACAAGACCGACAACTGTTTCTTTCCATCCGTGAAACCGGAATTTTTCTGTACCAGACCAAAGATCATAGCAAATACGATAAACAGCAGGGAAATGGTTCCTGCAGCTCCGTTTGTCTTTGCTTTGCATCTGCAAGTTTTACGACACCGTCTACTTCTGTGTAAGCGTTAAATGTACCTGCAACCATATCTGCGAATGCTGCAATTACAAGAAGTGTAAACAGCCAGCAGAAAAGCAGGAATACTTTTCGTCCGAATTTACCGATATATTTTTTCGATCAGAAGTCCCATAGACTTTCCTTCGTTCTTTACACTGGCATACAGTGCACCAAAGTCTGTAACAGCACCGAAGAAAATACCTCCAACGATGATCCACAGGAATACCGGAACCCATCCAAATACCCCGCCTGAATTGCACCGGTAACAGGACCTGCTCCTGCAATTGACGAAAACTGATGACTGAATACGGTACCCATCCGTCTGTCGGAACATAATCCTTTCCATCTTCAAATTTCTTTGCCGGAGTCTCTGCTTTAGGATCGATTCCCCACTTATTAGCGAGCCAGCGACCATAGAATACATATGCACAGCTAAGAAGTACTGCTGCGATCAATACGATAACTAATGTATTCATACTAATCCCTCTCTTTCTCTTCCAGTTAAAATAATTAAGTTTTAATAAGATAAATAAAAATTTTATTAAATTATTATAGTGGTGTTTTAACTCTTTAAAGCCCTTTTGTCAATGGACTTCTCGCAATTTCGGCACGTTCACATGATTTTTTAGAGTATGCTCTGTTTTTTGTGCATTTTTCCATACTCCGCGTTACAAAAACATATGACCGCTTCGCAAAAGCATTCCTGTAATATACAATTTGTCCGTGACACCTGCATCTGACTCCAGAATATGAGACTCCAGACTATGACCGGATATATTTTTATATTGATATTGACATTTTTTCCCAACCGAATTATACTGAATTTTGTAAATGAAACGGGGAGCTTGTTTGACAGGCTGAGAGGAAGTTCAAAACTTCGACCCATATACCTGATTTGGATAATGCCAACGTAGGAACGTATATTTTGATGATAACGGGAGATACATTGGTATCTCTCTTTTTTGATATACGGCATCAAATACCATCAGCATACTCTGATGATATTTGAGAAACAGGATTTCTTATAATAATATGAAATGATACCAGGGGGTCAAAAGGTCGATGCAAGCTTGCTTGCAAGAGGATTTTTGACCTCTTGACCCGCCAAAAAACATGAGTAAGTAGCCATTTTTCAAAGAAAATGAGCGGATTACGAATGTTTTTGAGGATTGCGAGAGTGCAAAGCACGTAGCAATCTGGTATCAAAGGGGGCAAAATACCTTTTGACCCCAACATCATGAAATTCCACATTCAACCAGGGTTTACACGAAAATGAATAAGGTAAAGTTGAGATTGGGCGAGAGTTCATGAAGGGGTACACCACCACTACGGGTGTAATTCTTTGTGTACTCTTTTTTCATTTTTAAGAACTTTTCCGTTTTGAAAGGAGGTTTTTCCATGATTACAGTTAATGGTAAAGAAGTTACTCTGACCGGACCGCTCAGTGTTGCGGATTATCTGGAACAAAACAATTATCAGATCAAACGGATCGCCGTTGAAATGAATGGTGATATTTTACCAAAATACAGCTATTCTGACACCATGCTCAAAGACGGGGGACCGTCTGGAGGTTGTAAGTTTTGTAGGAGGAGGCTAAGAAATCATGTATCATACACTTACAAAAAGAAGAAATCTACACCGCCCTTGACGAGCGACATTCACCGGAGACGCAGAAGCTTCTCTCGGCAGGAAATGTAGCGATCGCAGGGCTTGGCGGTCTTGGCTCTAATGTTGCTTATGCGCTTGCACGGATTGGTGTCGGTCATCTTCACCTGATTGATTTTGACGTAGTTGACATTACCAATCTGAACCGCCAGCAATATTTCATGGAGCATATCGGAATGTACAAGACCGATGCCCTGAAATCCCTGCTTCTGAAGATCAATCCGTATCTGGATATCCGCACGGACTGTGTAAAAGTTACGGACGATAATCTGCAGGAATTATTTGCAGATGCCACAATTGTCTGCGAAGCTTTTGATAATCCGGAAGCCAAAGCAATGCTGGTCAATGGAATTCTGGAACATTTTCCAGAGAAAAAGCTCGTATCCGCAACCGGAATGGCCGGCTATGGAAGCAAAGCAATACCATTATCACAAAACGGATCATGAAAAACTTTTATCTGTGTGGTGATGGCGTGACAGCACCAACTTACGGTCATGGACTGATGGCGCCGCGTGTTGCCATCTGTGCCGCCGCACATGAAGCCAACATGATCACGCGGCTGATCCTCGGTGAAGAAGAAATTTAAAAATATAAGAAAGAAGGAACTTTATTATGAGTACAAATGAAGATAAATTTATCCTGGGAGGTCATGAATTTACTTCCCGTTTTATTCTGGGATCCGGAAAATTTTCTCTGGATCTGGTGAAAGCATGTATTGAAAAGCAGATGCGCAGATCATCACACTTGCCCTGCGTCGCGCAAATGAAGGCGGTCTTGCAAATATCCTGGACTATATTCCGGACAATGTAACCCTGCTTCCAAATACATCCGGTGCACGTAATGCTGAGGAGGCAGTCCGTATCGCCAGACTTTCCCGTGAAGTCGGATGCGGCGACTTTGTAAAGATCGAAGTCGTTCATGATTCCAAATACCTGCTTCCGGATAACTATGAAACTGTTAAAGCTACGGAAATACTGGCAAAAGAAGGATTTGTAGTAATGCCTTATATGTACCCGGATCTGAATCTTTGCAAGAGCACTTGCTGATGCCGGAGCGCCTGCATTATGCCGCTCGGCTCTCCAATCGGTTCCAACAAAGGGCTCAGCACAAAGGATTTCATCCAGATCCTGATTGATGAGATCGATCTGCCGATCATCGTTGATGCCGGAATCGGTCGCCCTTCTCAGGCTTGCGAAGCCATGGAAATGGGTGCTGCTGCCATCATGGCAAATACTGCTATCGCAACTGCAGGAAATGTTCCTGCCATGGCAGAAGCTTTCAAAAAGCCATTGAAGCCGGACGCAGTGCTTATCTTTCCGGACTGGGACGCACCATCGAAAGAGGCGCAAGCGCATCCTCACCTCTGACAGGATTCTTAGAGAATTAGGAGGCAGTCAAAATGGAAAATTCACATATCAACGAAAGTATTTTAAGTGAAGAAATTCTGGAAGACCAAAAGAAAAAACCGCATTGATCATATGACTTACCTTCCGGGAATGGAAGATATCGGATCTGACGTAATGGATCAGGTCATAAGTGCCATGAACGCTTATGATTATGAAAAATATACCGAAGCTGACGTAAGACGCGCCATTGCGCATGACATCCGTACACCGGAGGATTTCGGCGCACTTCTCTCACCTGCCGCACTTCCTCTTCTTGAGGAGATCGCACAGGCAGTGCACAGGCAGAGACACGAAAACATTTCGGAAACAGCGTCTACATGTTTACTCCGATCTACATTGCAAACTACTGCGAAAACTATTGTATTTACTGTGGTTTCAACTGCCACAACAAGATCAACCGTGCACAGTTAAATGAGGAAGAAATTGAAAAAGAAATGGCAGCCATCGCCAAAACAGGTCTTCAGGAGATCCTGATCCTGACCGGTGAAAGCCGCAGCCAAATCCACGGTGGAATATATCGGAAATGCCTGCAAGATCGCCCGTAAATATTTTAAAGTCATCGGACTTGAGATTTATCCGGTCAACTCAGACGAATACGCATTCCTCCACGAGTGCGGTGCCGATTATGTAACCGTATTCCAGGAGACTTACAATTCTGACAAATATGAAACCCTGCATCTTGCCGGACACAAACGGATCTTCCCATACCGTGTCAATGCCCAGGAACGTGCACTGATGGGCGGCATGCGCGGTGTCGGATTCGGAGCACTTCTCGGACTTGATGATTTCCGCAAGGATGCCTTTGCAACCGGATACCATGCTTATCTCCTGCAGAGAAAATACCCACATGCCGAAATCGCCTTCTCCTGTCCGAGACTTCGTCCGATCATCAACAACGACCGGATCAATCCGATGGACGTCCATGAGCCACAGCTCCTTCAGGTAGTCTGCGCTTATCGTCTGTTTATGCCATTTGACGATTTCTGACGGACGTTCCGTAGATGAGGTTTATCAGGCACTTCTTTCCAATAATATGCAGCCGGTTATGAGTGATTATATCTATGTATAGAGATCTTATTGCCGTAACAAACCGCCATCTCTGTTCCCGTCCTTTTACAGAACAGATTACCCGTGTCTGCAAGCTCGCATCCGAAAACTCTGATCCTGCGTGAAAAAGATCTGCCGGAAGAGGAATATTTTTCTCTTGCCCGGCAGGTGAAGGAAATCTGTGAACAGTTTAAAGTTCCGTTTATTCCGCATTTTTATCCAGCCGTTGCGAGAGAACTCGGCTGCGACAGGCTACATTTACCACTTCCACTTTTTGCTTGAAAATCCGAAAGTGGTTTCCGATTTTCATACAGTTGGAACTTCCATCCATTCTGTTTCTGAAGCAGTCGAAGCGGAAAAGCTGGGAGCTTCCTATCTCACAGCAGGACATATTTATGTTACCGACTGCAAGAAAGGGCTCCCGCCACGGGGACTTCCATTTCTGCAGCATGTATGCCAAGCTGTGCAGATTCCGGTTTATGGCATTGGCGGAATCAAAATTGATAAAAAGCACAACTGCACGAACTGAAAAATGCCGGTCTTTGCAGGAGGTTGTGTGATGTCAGGGATGATGCACGTCTGACCGGTCATTCCTCAAAATAAAAAGGCACTATGCAGGGTAGCATATCAAACTGATATTGTCACCTTGCACAGTGTCTTTTTTATTTCACCCGAAGTTGCACTCCTTTGCCAGCTTCTACTTTTATATTTCTGTCTGTCCGTACAATAATATGTTCATGATTCATTGTTTCAACATAATACTGTCTGTAAACCCCAAGAAATTCTTCCTGTCTTACAATTCCTTTCACAGAACCTTCTCTTTCGCAAATTCCAGTTCCTCCGGTCTGCAAAGCATATTGTATTTCCATGGATATCAGTAAAACGGTTGGATATTCCAAGGAAATCTCTTGCAAAATCATTCTGTGGATGCAGATACACCTCTTCCGGCTTTCCAATCTGAACCAACTTTCCCTGATCCATAATAGCGATCTGATCTCCAAGTACCATTGCCTCTTCCTGGTCATGCGTTACAAAAACCATTGTAATTTCATATTTCTTCTGGATTTCACGGATTTCTTCCCTCATCTTTACCCGGAGTTTCGCATCCAGATTACTAAGCGGTTCATCCAGAAGAAGCACCTTCGGTTTTGTGATCAGAGATCTGACCAGTGCTACTCTCTCTTTGCTGTCCTCCGGAAATTTCCCCGATCGATGCCCCGGCATATTCTTCCATATCTACGATTTTCAGATATTCCATACCCATTTCTCTGGCTTCTTTTTTTTCGGATGCCACGGAACTTCAGACCATAGATCACATTTTCCAGAACACTCATATGCGGAAATAATGCATAAGACTGAAAAACAGTCGATACCGGACGCTTCTCCGGAGCCAGTGTGGTGATATCCTGGCCATCAACCAGGATTTGCCCTTTATCTGTTTTTAAAAATCCACTTATCATTTTGAGTGTTGTCGTTTTTCCACAGCCGGATGCTCCCCAGAAGACACAACAGCTCTCCCTTAGGAAGGAAAGTGATAAATCTTTTACTACTTCTTTTCACCAAAACTTTTACTTATGTTTTTCAGTTCTAAATACACGTTTCTTTTTCCCTTTCCATGCAACAATTATCGAAAACAGCACATTTACTGAAATTGTGATCACAATAATAAATGTCGCAATCATAGATGCTTCTCCATACCGACCTGTGTTAATGCAATCAAATAATGTAAATACTGCGATCTTCTGTCCCGGTGTCACCAGGAAAATAACTGCTCCTGCCGTAACCATCGCACTTGTAAAATTATTGATAAATCCCGTTGCAAATGCCTGCTTTACATTCGGAAGAATGACATCTTTCATTACCAGAAATTTATTCGCTCCAAGATCCCGCGCTGCTTTGCATCAAGCTCTGTACTGATCTGCAAAAGGGAGGATGCCGAAGCCTTCGTTGTAATTGACATCTGTTTATAGATCATATTCAAGATAACAATGACCGCTGTTCCGGTAAGTTTTAACGGTTCATGATTAAATGCCAGAATATATCCGATTCCAAAACAACTTCCCGGAAGCATATACGGAAGTGTAATAATAAAGTCCAGTACTCCGCCAAATTTTATCTTTCGTCTTTCAATATAATATGAAAGTAAAATACCGATCAGACTGCCGACTATTGCTACAATAAGCGCATATTCCACACTTCGGATAAATGTATCCATATTCCGTTCCAGAAGTGCGTCCAGATACATCGTTGTAAATGTGATTTTCCCACGTAAGTTTCTACTGAAACTGTTTAGAAAAATGGATCCGTATTCAAGCGCCATCATTACAAAAAAGATACCTGCGCCCAGCCATACAATCACTGCTGACAGCCCACGAACCCGGAATGTATCTCCCGCTTCTACCGTCTTATTACTATTTCCGCTGATGACTTTTTTTCATTTTTCTGCATTAGATAGCGGTACAGGATAAAAACAAGAATCGTCGGGATCAGAAGCAGTACATTAAGCCGCACTCTTATCCAGTCTGGAATATCCGATTACCTGCATATAAATTTCCGTCGAAACTGTTTCAAAACGTCCACCTATCACAACAGGCGTTCCAAAATCAGCGATCGACCGAATAAACGAAAGCAAAAAAAGCAGCTGAGTAGTACCGGTTTTAACAGTGGTACAACAATTCTCCACAATGTATACCCGGAGGATGCTCCAAGGTCAAAAGATGCCCTTACGAGCGACATATCCATTTTCCTCAGCATTCCGATAATCATCAGTGCATTTAATGAAGAAAAGAATAACGTCTGCATTACAACAACACCAAGCCATCCATACGGGTTCAGCGAAAGTCCGAACACTCCTTTTGTGATCAGACCGTTTCTTCCGAAAAGCTGGATATAAGCGAGCGAAGCAATAAACGGCGCGAAACCATGCTGATCAGCAAAATCGCTTCCAGAAATTTGCCCAGTTTCTTCCCTGCTGTCCATACACAGATTGATACAAGCAGCCCCAGAATTGTTGAAAAGAATGCGGATAAAACACCTACAAAAACACTGTTTTTTACAAGGCGCAGATTGGCGCTGAAGATGCTCTTGTAAACTTCTGTCGAAAATCCCTCTTCTCCCACAAAACTTTGTCTGATCATGCAAAGAAGCGGATACAGAATAAAGATCAACACACCTGCTACCAGCACTGCTAATATAAAATAATCCAATATATTATAAAAATGGGCATCATAAAATGATGCCCGTTTTTTCTCTAGGTTTTCTATTCTTCACCTTTATCTCCCATCAGAGTGCTCCATTTGTCAAGGATCTCTGTTCTCTTTGATCCGAACAGAGAAAGATCTTCTTTCATAAGCTGATCCTTGTCAAAGTTCAGTTCAAGTCCTTTCAGACTTGGTTTTACCAGAAGACAGGTATTGTTCTTGTCAATTTCAGCCATCATCTTCATGTTCTCATCATCAGAGAAGAACCATTTGATAAATGCTTTTGCTGCCTCTGTATTCTCTGCATTTGCAAATCTGCAACACCTTCTGGGACATATGGCATTCCATCTTCAGGATAGATAACATCAACATCTGCCTGTTCTTTTAACTCATCAAGTGTACCATTGATATATGTGATACCAATACCAACTTCTCCTGCTGCCGTCTTCGTACTTGGATCTGAACCACGTTTTGAATAGTAATCTACGTTCTTGTTAAGAGCTTCAAAATATTTCCAACCTTCTTCGTCCCCTTTGTCTGAAGAAGAGCGTTTACTACTGCGTAGTTTGTTCCTGAAATAGCCGGGTTAGACATCAGGACTTCTCCCTGATATTCTTCTTTTGTAAGGTCATCCCATGATTTAGGAGCTTCAAGTCCTTTTTTCTTTTAAAATATCATTGTTAACAATAAATCCTACAACAGTAACACCTTTTGAGAACCAGTAATTATCACTGTCTTTGAATTCCGGTGCAAGTTCATCAGCTGCATCAAAATCTACTTTTTTCAAGAAGGTCATTATCTTTTGCATCCATAAATGCATCGATTCCGCCCCCGAACCACAGGTCGCTTTGCAGGTGTTCCGCCTTCTGCTTTAAGCTTTGATAATACTTCTCCTGAAGACATGGAAATGAATTCTACCTTCGGTCCTACTTCTTCTGTAAACTTATCAAATAATGGCTGATAAGCATCACCTGTTGTAACAACCTTCAGAGTTCCTTCCAGTTTCTTTGTCTCTTTGTCGTCTTTCTTGGTTTCTTCTTTTTTTGTAGTCTCTTCCTTTTTTATCTGAGGCTTCCACAGGCTACCATATGTTCCTCCCTTTAACATATCCATTGACTTTTTTACTGCAAGGAGAAAAGTTTTCTCTATAGCAAATTTTTTTTTTTTTTTTTCATAATGTTCCTCCCTTTAACATATCTCTGATATTATTCCGACATGCAGAATACCACACAGTTTTTACATTCTAGCACCAGATATTTTAATTTTCAAATTGTGAAAAGTGCAATATAAAGTCCTAATACGAGGAATGATAAAATTCCAAGAATCGCACCATTTGAAAATGCGATCCGCATCTCTTTGAATACCAGTTCTACTTTCTGCTTTCCTGTCAGTGATTCATCCATCAGAACACGGATCGTTACCGCCAGTGACTGGGTACCGACGTTACCTGCCATGTCCAGGATCAGTGACTGGAAACACATAATGATCGTCAGCTGGCTTACTACCTGCTCAAATACACCTACAACAGAAGATACAACTGTTCCCAGTGCCAGCAGAACAAGCAGCCAAGGGAGACGTTTTTTCATGCTCTCTTTGAGTGGCTCTTTCAAATCTTCTTCTGCAGTCAGACCAGCGAACATCGCATAATCTTCACCCATCTCATCATCGACCAGATCTACAATGCTCTGGGATGTGATAACACCGAGAAGTTTATTATCGTTATCCAGGATCGGAATAGAATTTTCCGAATAATCTTTCAATTTTTCGATACAGTCATCGATCAGCTCGTGACCGTATACATATGGATATGATGTCACGATCAGATCCTCAAGACGTGTATCCTGTCTTGCCGTGATCAGATCCTTCAGATCCATCGCACCGTAGAAGGTGTGATCCGCTGTCACCATAAAAATTGTAGAAATATTGTCATTTTTTCTTCGCCTGACTGACAAGTTCGGTCATCGCCTGCTTTACAGTAAGATTTTCTCTGATCTCAATGTAATTCGTGGTCATTCTTGAACCGATCTCTTCATCATCGAATGCAAAGCAATAACTGCCATATCCTTTCTGGCTTCATCATCCATCAGCTCTAGCAAAGAGCTCTCTTTTCTTTTGGAATCATCCGCAGTACATCTACAACCGCATCTGTTTCCATTCTGGAAAGAATTGCTGCTTTGCTTTCCGCACATCCATCTCATCCAGATATTCAGCAGCCTGCTTTTCATCGATATACTCGAAGATATCCGCAAGCATGTCCAGATTCAGAATCCGGCACAATTTCCGCCGCTCTGCAACGGAGAGATCCGGGAATACATCTGCAAGGTCATTCTCATGGTAGTCTTCCAGTTTGTTTCTCATAATTCCCGGAGAGGCATTGCTTCTTACAATGCCCAGGATCTCAGCTCTGTAGTCCTGGTAGTCCTGATAATCCTGTGTATTTTCCATAACTTTCGCCCTCCTTATCCTTTTTCCAGCACAAAAACATGCAGAATCAAAGTCTAAAATTCTCCACATTTCTGTCTTTCATCCAATATTCAATTATGAATGTCAATACGGGGAAAACAGGATAAGAAATGCTATACGAACAAACAGAATGAACTGCTGCCATTTTCCCATCCTGCGTATATACTTCGCCCATGACTATCACAACTGTCCATTCTGTTCACCTGCCTTTTGTTTGAATTTGATTAAGAAGTTTTCAACTTCCTACGCTATTATAATACCTTAGTCTACAAAATTCAAACCTTTCTGTTTATAAAATTATTTTTTATCAACTTTTTCTTATTTTTAACATGAAATAAAAATCAACTGTTTTTTCGCTCCTCTTTACTCCTCTGCTTCCACTCATACATCTGTAAATCCGCTTCTTTTACACAGCTTTCACAATCATTCTTATCCGGATCAAATCTGATGTAGCCGACAGATACATACGGAATCCTTCCCTCATAGCTCTGTCTGTTCATAAGTCCTGTTATTACATCTGTCTTCACGATAATACTGCTATAATAAATATAACCATCGCCAGGCAAATATAATCCGTCCGTACCTTACTGCTTATCATCCCAAACATAACACCAGAGATTAAGAAAAGAGTATCGTTCCCAATACAATACGATTACTGTTCTGATATCTCCCTCCGAACTTCCATGCCTGAACAACAAAATATAAACTACAGCCGAGATAAAAAGCAATATATGCCCAATAAAATCTTTCATGATGATAATTGTTCTGCGCATCAATATAATAAATCTATCCGAAATATACGGATAAAATTTCAATCAGTGCATGTCCACCTACCAGAAACGCAAAAATTCTCTTTTTTCTTCTGTCTTTCAATCAGGTCATTTCTTTCAATCCTAACGCTCATGACCAACATCGCTAATATAACCAGATAAATCTGGACCGTATACTGTTCCATCTTTTTACAACTATCCTTCTGCTTTATTATCATTACATTATATGCGATTTTGAAGAAAACATGAATATTATTTATTATTTTCTATCAAAAAAGGCAGAGATTTCATTCTGTTAAAATCTCTGCCTTTTCATGTTGCTCTTTATTTTCTAAAAACAATTTCAACAATATCACATTTCGGATATATCACTGTTCCGCGTTCTGTGTTTTTCCATTCTGCTCCGCAAACCTCTTTTACATCATGAACATTTACCAAAAGATATGTAATTTCTTCATTTTCCCCTGAACTGCACAGAACAATTTTTTTCATCCTTATATCTGGCAGTAATATCCAGAACCTCATTTCCTTTTTTCATCTGGAACAATACATTCCGCAATCTTGTCTTCTTCTAGTGGATATACCAGAATCTGTAACTGCTCCGGGTAATGATATGTTGCCGTTTTTTCATTCTTACCAATTGGAAGAAGCGTGTTCTCACGGACAAACAACGGCAGAGAATCAAATCCATACACTTCTGTATACCAGCGTCCACCTTCTTTTTCTTCTCCGCTGAGCAAATGTGTCCATCTTCCCTTCGGAAGGTAATACTCACCAATACCCTCTTCATTGAAAATCGGTGCAACCAGAATCTGCTCCCCAAGCATATACTGTTGATCCAGATATCGCACTGCAGGGTCTTTTTCAAATTCCATGATCATTGGTCTCATAACAGGTATTCCAAGTTTATTTGACCGTACAGCGCTTCGTAGATATACGGCATCAGACGAAGTTTTAATTTTGTAAACTTCCGACACACCTCAACTGCCTCTTCATCGAACGTCCACGGAACCCGGTAACTCTTGGAACCATGCAGTCTGCTGTGAGTAGATAAAATTCCAAACTGCAGCCATCTTTTTATATACCGTAGGATTGGCGCTTCTTCAAATCCCCCAATATCGTGACTCCAATAAGAAAATCCCGAAAGAGTAAGAGAAAGGCCTCCTCTTAAAGATTCTGCCATTGACTCAAATGTACCTGTGCAGTCACCACCCCAGTGAACCGGGAATTGCTGTCCGCCTGCTGTCGCACTTCTCGCAAACACAACTGCATCTTTCTCGCCACGTTCTCTTTTTAAAAGCTCAAATACTGCCCGATTATACAAAAATGTATAATAATTATGCATTCCCCATGGATTGCTTTCATCATGATACTCTACGTCTATCGGAATTCGTTCTCCAAAATCTGTTTTAAAGCAGTCTACTCCCATATCAAGTAATATTTTTAATTTACTTTGATACCATTTTACAGCTTCCGGATTCGTAAAATCCACGATTGCCATTCCCGGTCGCCAGTTGTCTACCTGCTTGATTCCGAACCCATCTTTTTTCTTAAAAGAAAATATCCTTTTTCTTTTCCCTCTGCAAATAGTGTAGAATTCTGAGCAATATACGGATTGATCCATACACAGATTTTCAGTCCTCTTTCTTTATAACGTTTCAGCATTTCTGCCGGTTCCGGAAAAATTTTATTGTTCCATTCAAAATCGCACCAGTGTAATGCTTTCATCCAGAAACAGTCAAAATGAAACACTTCCAGCGGAAGATTTTCTTTTTTCCATTCCTTCAATAAACTCTGTTGCTGTCTTTTCATCATAGTCTGTTGTAAATGAAGTACTCAGCCACAAACCGAAAGACCACGCTGGAAGAAGTGCCGGTTTTCCTGTCATATCCGTATAATTCCGAATAATTTCTTTCATATCATCCCCGCCGATTACATAATAGCGAAGTTCTTCTCCTTTTACCGAAAACCCTACATATTCTACTTTCTCACTGGCAACTTCAAATGAAACATTGGAAGTATGATCAACAAAAACGCCATAACCTCTGTTGGTGATATAAAATGGAATATTTTTATAGCTGATCTGCGAAGCTGTTCCTCCATCTTCATTCCAGCAGTCAATCTGCTGTCCGTTCTTAACAAATGCTGTAAAACGTTCTCCCAATCCATATACGTTCGTTCCTGCTGTTAAAAGCAACTCATTTAACATATACGGTTCCCCGGTTTCTGCCATATACTCTTCTTCTGGATATTTTGTTGCATACCCTCTGTTGTAGCGCATATAACCGACATTTTTTAAAAATTTGCACCGGTAAGAAGTTTCCCGTTTCTCTCAAATCGGATATAAAATTCTTTCAGTCCTACCCGAACCGTCATTTTTCCACTTTTTAATACAGCTTCCTCCTCAGAAATTATAACTTCCGCTTCCTGATGTTCCAGAAAAAGTTCAAATCGTGGCTCTCTGTTTTCATACCCTAGAAAATGTGTGTACGTCACCTGAATCCGATCTTTTCCGGTCGCAGTAAATTCCATTACCATTGTACCGACATCCAGTTCATCCGCTCTTCCCAGGATTGGTTTAAACGTTGCAATCACACGCATACCAGTACTATTTTTTTCTGCATAACCGGCCTGCACAGCATACAAAGCATTGGCTCTTTCATTTTTTTTTTCCCAATATCCTTCTGTAAATTTCATACTCACAGCCTTTCTTAACAAACAACTGCTTTTGCGTAAAATCCCCGTGTTTTTCCATCAATATAATCATCTTCTGAAATGCTGACTATATCAGAAAGTCGAATATCTTCGCAAGAAGATCCTGCCAGAAGTTCAATTTCACCTTTTTCTACTTTCCACTTCATTTCTTCGTCAAGGAAGGCGAATTGTGACACCTTTATTTCAAATACAACTTTCTTCTTTTTCCCCTTTTTTCAGGAATATTCTTACAAAGCCTGCCAGTTCCTTTGTTGGTCTTACCATTGATGCAACCTTGTCTGAAAAATATAATTGTGCGACTTCCGCGCCATCATATTCTCCTGTGTTTTCACTGTAAAAGTAACTTTCACTGTATCATCCGGATTTATGTTTTTCTTATCCGTCTGCAAATCTGAATAGGTAAATTCTGTATAACTTAGACCGTGTCCAAAATAATACAGCGGTTCTGCCGTATCATTGATATAACCATTTTTATTGCGAATCATCCCTGTATGTCCGGCTGATACATATCCGCTTCCTCTTGGAAGACCATAGTATACTGGAAGCTGTCCTACATTTCTTGCTACTGTAACCGGAAGGTGTCCTGATGGTGACTGTTCACCAAACAATACCTTGCACAGTGCCTGACTGCCATATTCTCCGGGCTGCCATACTTCCATAATCGCATCAAAATGTGATGCCACAAATTCATTTGAAAGCGGTCTGCCATCATAATGGAGAACCACTGTATTTTTATGCAGATCATAAACCCTTCTTGCAAATTCTTCCTGTCGTCCCGGCAGATCAATATCCGTAGAATCTATACCTTCTCCAACCGTTGAAGTTACGCCCCATCCATTTTTTCCACCAATAGTCAAAAGAATCACATCCGCCCCTGCGCCACCTGTAGTGCTTCTTCCATGCCACCTGTATTGTCTCCAGAGCAGTTAATTCCCTGTGCATAAACCACTTCCGCTTCTGGAAGATATTCCTTCAATCTGCACATAATGTTCTCGAGTTTGGAAATTCCTTTTGAATCTTACGATTTACCCGTGGTGATACTTCTCGAATCTCACCTTTATATTTCTGTTCAACATCATAAATAATCAGTCCTGGCTCTTCAAATTCCTGCCCATCTTCTTCTCTCGACATGGTCATATCAAGTACAGCCGGATAAGAAAATGTACCAAAAAAGACTTCGAATATTATCCGCATGAGGCCTATTACCGCGATTTTCTTAATTTTCTTAGAAAGTGGAAGTGTTTTATTTTCATTTTTAAGCAGTGTAAAACTTTCTCTTTGCAATTTTTTCATTCAGTTCATCTGCTGATTTAAGATGAAGATATTTTTTCAGCTTTTCAAGATCCGGATAAGGATTCTCAAATAAACCAAGTTCAAATTTCTGTGTCAAAACACGCCGTACTGCCTGATCTATTATATCCATAGAGAGTCTGCCGCTTTCAATCGACTCTTTCATTTTATAGCTGAATCCTTTTGATCTTGGATACTCTACATCTAATCCAGCCTGGATTGCACGGATTCCGGCCTCTTCAAAATTCTCAGCGACAGCAAACGGATCCACCAGGCGGTCAAGTGACAAATAGTCAGAAACCACAAAACCCTGAAATCCCATTTCTCCACGCAGAATATCTGTCAACATCTTCTTTGATCCTACAACCGGTTCTCCATTCACTGAGCAATAGGAATTCATTACACTTTTCAGTCCTGCTTCCGTGATCGCGCATTGAAACGGCTTACAGTGTATCTCCCGCATATCTCTTTCTGAAACAATATTACGCCCCATATTAAGACCGCCCTCTGTGATACCGTGACCTGCAAAATGCAGTCGCCAAAACCCCTTCTTTCAGCTCATCTCCCTGAATTCCTTTTTACAAAGGCAGATGCCATGGCTGATGTAAGTCTTTGCATCTTCCCCGTATGTCTCAGTAATACGTCCCCATCTCGGATCTCTTGTAATATCTACTACCGGTGAAAGTGCCTGTCTGAACCCAACATAATACATTTGTTTGCGAATAATATCTGTCATTTCGCCAACCACTTCCGTATCAAACGTTGACGCCTGCGCTATTGCACTCGGAAATACATCCGCCTCCGTAAACTGTGCCCCAGCACTCGCCTCACAGTGAATCAGTGCCGGTATTCCAAGACGTGTATGATTTACCAGATATTTCTGCAACTTATCCGCATATTCCACAATTGGCTCTACCGTATCTGCTACTGTAAATGCACCTACATTTCCAATGCCATTCGGTATATAATTTTCAAACTCCGGAATATCATCAGCAATAGTTACCAGACATGTAATCTGGTCAATTTTCTTCAAAAGTCATTCTGTCCAGCAGATCCTCCACTCTCTCTTCTACGGGAAGATCTTTATTCCTGTATTTTTCCATAGTAGTCCCTTTACAGCACTCCCCTTGCCTTTTTTGTGCCATCACATCTAACAAGGGGAGAATTTCATTCTTTTATTATTTACTTAAATAATCTGCTACATTATCTTTTGTTACAATTTTAAATGGAATATTGACATCTTCGATATCTGCCGGATCTGTTCCTTTTTTCAGTTTTTCAAAAATATCTGCTCCTGCTTCTGCCTGTGCCTTTGCATCCTGAAGTGCAGTCATTGTCATTTCTCCATCCTGAATTGACTGCAGAGCATCATCACTTCCGTCAATTCCAAGTACCTGAATACTGTCAAGTTTTCCTGCTGATTTAAGCGCCTCTACAACACCAAGTGCTCCATCATCGTTTTGGCATACAATTGCATCAATCTTGTCATAAGAAAGAAGACTGTCTTCTGCAGTACTCATACCAAGGTCTTTTGAATTTTCTACGTTATATTCATCAAGGATTTTGATATTTGGATTTTTCTTAAGTGCTTCTTCCAGTCCTTTTTTACGATCGACATACTGCTGATCATTTGGTGCACCGGTAAAATACAAGATTGAAGCTCCATCCGGGAATGCATCACACAGATACTCACCCTGTGCTTTTCCTGCATCTTCATTTGGCGAACCCACATAAATATATCCGTCATAGTCGTCTCCACCAGATACAGAAGTAAGGAATGATACATACGGAAGTCCTGCATCTTTTGCTGCCTCAAGTGCCGGAATTGAACCGTCAAGGTCATTACTGATTGCAGATACAACATTTGCATTCTGCACAATAAAATCATCGATCTGTCCGTTCTGAACATTTGTATCACCGCCTGCATCTGTTACTGTGATTGAAATTCCCTTTTGCTTCTGTGGCATCTTTCAGATAAGATCTGAACTTTGCACAATAGTTATATGTATCACTGTTATTTGCTCCTACCAGATAATCGCTTTTTCCCTTTTGAAGAACTACTGCTGTCCTTTGTATCATCTGCTGTTCCACAGCCGACCGCCATTGTTGCACACATTGCTGTTACCATTAAAATTGAAAGTAATCTCTTTTTCATTTTCCTTCTCCTTTTACTTATTTACTCTTTTTTGTTTTCTTTTGTCTTAATATCGATAATAACTGCGATTGCAATTAAAAGACCTTTTACAATTAACTGATACTGTGTTGATACATGAAGCAGGTTCAGAATGTTGTTGATAAGACCTACAATAATTGAACCTATCAGCGCTCCTGTAACCGTTCCGATTCCACCAAGGAAACTGGTTCCACCAACAATAACTGCAGTGATCGCATCAAATTCATATCCCTCACCAACAGACGGCATACCTGCCATCAGTCTTGCCATCAGTACTACACCCGCAAGTCCTGTAAGTGCACCACTAAGTGTAAAGATCAGACGTTTCGTTCTGTTTGTATTGATTCCGGATGCAATTGTTGCCTGCTCATTTCCACCGATCGCATAAATATAAGTTCCAAACTTTGTTGATCAGAAAACCATTAATCCATCCACATACGCATCCAATTACAATTCCTACTAGAAGAGCCAGTGATAAATGTCCTGTTGATGCAAGAACTCCGGCCGATACACAGGCTGATGTCGTACACAGGAAACCTGCTGACAAATCAATCATTCCTGATACGATCAGCATTGTTTCACCACATGCTATAATTGTTACAACTGAAATCTGTTTTAAAATATTGAGCAGGTTCTGAGGTTTCAGAAAGTTGTGATTGATCACTGCCGATGCAACAAACAGAATGATCATAATAATTACGATTCCGTACTTTCTGTAAAGCTCACCTGAAGATAATGCTTTTTTTTTCTTATTCATCGCCTTTTGCCTCCACTATCATCTTCATAATCTTATTTTGTGAAATTTCATTCCGATCCAGAATTCCAAGCATTTTTCCTCCGCCGACAACACCAACTCTGTGACTCATTGACAGTACTTCCGGCATATCAGATGAAATCAGGATGATTGCCAGTCCCTGTTCTGCAAATTCTGTTATCAGAGAATATATTTCCTGCTTTTGCACCTACATCAATTCCTCTGGTAGGTTCATCCAGGATCAGAAGTTTGATATTTCTTACCAGCCATTTTGCAAGTACTACTTTCTGCTGGTTTCCACCACTTAAATTTCCAACCAATGTATTTGCATCTGGTGCTTTTTACAGATAATCTTTTACAGATTTTTGCAACTTCCTGCTGTACTTTTTTTTTCTTATCCCAAATGCCACCTTTTGCAAATAAATCTCCATTTGGAAGAATGATATTATCACTGATTGATCTGACACCGACAAATCCATAAGTTCGTCTGTCCTCTGTTACCATTGCGATTCCATTTTGGATTGCATCTTTTACAGATCGAATTTTATCGGCTTTCCATCCAGGATGATTTCCCCTTCATTTGCCCTTGCAAGCCCAAAAGAGTTTCAACAATCTCGCTTCGTCCTGCACCTACCATTCCTGCCAAACCAAAGATTTCTCCTTTATAATCTGAAAAGATACTTTCTGAAACACATCCTTTCTTCCTAAATTCTTTACTTCAAGGCGAATGTCTTTTCCGATTTGCGGTATCGGAGGGTAAATATCCTTGATATCACGTCCCACCATCATTGCAATCAGTTTATCTGTATCTACATCTTTGATATCTCCAGATGCAATCCATTTTCCATCTCTTAATACAGTATAGCTGTCACACAGTTCAAAGACCTCTTCCAGTCGGTGTGATATGAAAATAAACGCAATTCCTTTTTGCTTTAATTCATTTACCTTACTAAAAAGAATCTCTGACTCTTTTGAGGTAAGTGCAGATGTAGGTTCATCCATGATGATCACTCTGCTGTCCCGCGATAAAGATTTCAGGATTTCTATCATCTGACGCTGTGCCACATTTAGATTTCCCATCTTTTCCCTCGGATTATAATCAAGTCCCATTTCATCAAGTAATCTCTGGGTTTCCTTTAGTCGTTCTGCTTTATTCACAAAGACTTTTCCTTTTTTCGGCTCACGTCCCAGAAACAGATTTTCTGCAATGCTTAATTCTGAAACATAGTTCAATTCCTGCGCTACAATAGAAATTCCATATTTAAATGCATCCTTTTCACATTTCATATGAATCTCTTCACCTTTGCAGATTACGGATCCACCGTAGTTTGAATAAGTACCGGACAGTATCTTCATTAAGGTCGATTTTCCAGCTCCATTTTCTCCTACAAGTGCATGAACTTCAGAAGCCCGTATCTTCATATTTACATTATCCAGAGCAACTACACCAGGAAACTCTTCCGAATATTCTTGAGTTCGATAATTGTTTCCTTCTCCACTTTTCCTCCTCCTTCGTGTTAAATCGTTTAACTTGTTTTTATTCTTGCCTATCGTTTTCGACATGGTTATCATACCATTTTCACAAACAAATATCAATATTCCATTGCTATTTTATGCATTTTCGTTGTCAATGCACAAATTAAAACGCTTCAGCAAAATGTTGAAGCGTTTTAATTTAGATAGTTTTATATGGTTTAAATTTTTAAATAACTGTAACCGGCGGAATCGACTTTGTACTTCCTCTTACCAACAGCCTTGGTGTATACAAAATTTCTTCTCTTTCTTTCAGTTTTTCTTTATTATCAATCAGATCAACTACTTTTTTCGCCCAGTTTTTTTCCCCATTTCAATAACAGGAACCCCTATTGTTGTCAGCGGAACCTGCATCACATCCGCAAACGGAACATTATCAAATCCAATAATTGAAATATCTTCCGGAATTGAAACACCATACAGTCTTGCAGCTCGATAAATTCCAAATGCCATTTCATCATTCATCGAAAAAATCGCTGTTACTTTCTGTCCCAGTATATACGAAAACGCCTCATAACCGCTTTCCATCGTGTAATCTCCAAAGTACACTAAGTCCGGATCATATGAAATTCCACTTTCCTCCAGTGCCTTTTTTATATCCATTCAGGCGTCTGCATCGTAACATGAAAACTTTGTTTTCCAGCCACGCATCCAATTCTTCTGTGTCCGCATTCTATCAGATGTCTGGTTGCCATATAACCGCCCTTTTCATAATCGAATAAAATATCTACCCCTGGACAGTCAAACCCATATTTTTCCATTGTAATGACCGGAATACTAAGATTTCTCATCGCATTTTTCAAAAAATCAGGTTTTTCCATATCATTCATTTCCATTGATTTTGACCAGATTAGTGCTCGATATTATCCGCAGCAATATCACGGATAATATCTGTATCGATAGTCTGACCGTCTTCTATAATGTGACATACCAGAGAATATCCGTTTTTTCAAGCACTCCGTTAATCGCCATGAAAAGCGAAGAAATATGCGTATTTCTCAAATCATTGAAAACAATGCCTATCAGACGGCTTTTCTTATTTGCAAGACTGACCGCGCATTATTCGGACGATAATTATGTTTTTGGCGATTTCCCGCACTTTCTTTTTTGTATTTTCCGAAACCCGTGACGGCTTATCTGACAATGCCATAGATACCGTTGCCACCGATACACCGCACTCTTTTGCAATATCTTTAATTGTAATTCCCATATTTTCTATTCCGTTCCAGTTATTTTTTTCTGCTTCTTTTCCCCACTCGCATTTTATTTATGCATCCGATCTCGCATAAGAGTTCTTCATCTGATTGCTCAGTTCGTACAAAACCTTAGACAGTGTATCCAAAGTTTCCTTCTTCACCATCTTCGCAATCTCCCGGTTCGCTTCCCGTTTGATCTGCATACGCTTTGCTATATCACTTTCTTTCGTAAGATCGTCATCATACCGGTTTATAATCTGATGTGCCTTTGCCATCACATGTTCCTGGTAACGCTCAATATGGAAAATAGACTTTTTATAAGAAGCATCTGCCATCGCAGCGATCATTCTGCTTGACCAGTAGAAGTTCTCTGTTGAAACTTCCCCTGTCGTATTTGCAAAATATTCCGGTGTTTCATCAATATCTGCATAGAATGGAGCCATTACATTAAATGCATTTGATGCAAATGCCACCCATTCAATTGCACGGGAATCTTCCGGCTGATCCGGTCTCATCTGGATCAAAGACATAAAATCATTTCGATTGATACCAATGGAACGATAAGCACCATTCATTGATTTGTCCCCGTAAGCTCCATACGGATCATAAGGTGTTCCCTGATAATGTGAAGACAGAACATATTTTACATCTTCTACTGTAACCTTCTTTTCCGGAACCATACACCACGGAATATCATCGGATACTGGTGTATAATCTGCATCCGGTCCGTCCCAGCTGTATGAATTTGGATTCAGGTAACGTTCCATAAACCAGGCTCTCGGTGTATTGTATACATGATCCGAGTCATCATGGCTTCCAAAAGCATCTCTTGGATTTAAGGTTCCATCCATGGACGGGTTCAGATGATATTTCTCAATGAATTCCTTCATATCCGGAGAACACATATAATTTTTCTGCTCACCAAGTGCATCTTCCAGATCAAATTCATCCATTCCAAGCTGGTTCGGCATCACCACATAAACCTCATCCGGCACTTTTCTGGCAATCCAGTGATGTCCGCCGATTGTTTCCAGCCACCAGATCTCATTTACATCCTCGAATGCAATTCCATTCATCTCATAAGTACCGTATTTCTCGAGAATACTTCCAAGTCTCTGCACGCCTTCTCTTGCGCTGTGGATATAAGGAAGCACGATATATACAATGTCCTCTTCCCCGATTCCACCTGCAATTTCTTCCTGGTCGTCCGACTTCGGCTGATATGTAACCAGCGGATCTGCCCCAAGCACACGTGGATTGGATGTGATCGTTTCGGTTGCCGTCATTCCTACCTGCGCTTCATTTACCCCGCTTGCCGCCCAGATTCCTTCCCCCTTGACTGCGTTCGGCATGGCAGTATAACGCATCGGATTCTCCGGTAATTCTATTTTCACATGCGAAATCACTGATTCATATACCTTCGGCTGATCTTCCGGATGAATCACCACAAATTTTTTTCGGCATATAAGCGCCTGACGGTGAATCATCATTCCTTGCGATCATCGTAGAACCGTCATACGATGCCTTTTTTCCAACCAGTATTGTTGTACAAGCCATTTCATTTTCCTCCTGTTATCTCCTGACAAAATCTTTTTCGTCTAATTGAAATTATAGAATCATTCCTTCTTTTTTCAACCACCAGACAATTTGTTTGTATTTTTAATTTTTCGTGGACGAATTCGCAAAAACAAGGTAAAGTAATTTTATAAACTTTACACTTTACTTGAGAGGGACTTCCTTATGAATAATGACAAGGATAATGCAACTTTATATGCTGAGCTGAAAGCCGAACGTTTTATGACAGATCAGATTTCCCTGCTTCATGAAGCAGAGGATCTGGCTGACGGTATCAATTTTATGCTCAAATCGATCGGAGAATTTACAGACGCCGACCGTGCTTATGTATTTGAAACCAGTGAAAATCATACTTCTACCAATACTTATGAGTGGTGCGCCGCAGGAGTCACCCCGCAGATCTTACGGATCTTCATATTCTTGTTGTAGAGGATAATGAACTGAACCTTGAGATTGCTGTTTTTCTCTGGAAGCCGCAGGACTTAATGTATCCACAGCCATCAACGCACTGGAAGCCGTCCGGCTTTTGAAAAATCAAAGCCATATGAATACGACATCATTCTTATGGATATTATGATGCCGGTTATGAATGGTCTGGATGCCGCAAAGGCGATCCGCGGACTTTCCCGCCCTGATGCCACAACGGTTCCAATCATTGCCCTCAGCGCCAATGCTTTTGCGGAAGATATCCAGAAGTCAAAGAATGCCGGAATCAATGAGCATCTCGCAAAGCCACTGGAAATGGATAAGGTGTTGAAAGTGATTGCATCATATTGCAAGTAGCAGAAAGAAACAGATACTCTCTATGTATTGCATATTTTTTCAGAGTTTCTGTTTTTATAAAAAATCGGATTATCAGGCGATCTGTCATTTCCCCGATAATCCGATTTTTATTTTACTTTACATCTCAAATGCTTTCTTTATACTGTCATAATGCAGAAACTTTCCTTCTGCCGCAAATGCCTTAATTTCATCTAATGTTGCAAACATATAACCATCTGTCTCTGCCTCCTGAAGATGGAGATCTTTTTCATCAATATCCATGACAAAACGGTACACATCCACAAAGTAGTTGTCTCCTTCCCCGGGTTCTCTCTCTTATACGTAAAAAGATAACCTCCGTCTGCCCGGCTTACATCCAGTCCTGTTTCTTCTCTGACTTCTCTTAATACAGCATCGTAAGACGCTTCTCCCGCCTGCGCAAAGACTTCGCCGGATACCTCCCACCAGCCCGGTGCCCAGGCTTTCGTCATTACCCTTTTAGTGATCAGAAATTTCCCGTCCGGTCTTGCTACAACGCCAAGAACAGTAAGGTGATACTCCCCGTTCTTCAGACACCAGTCATTGCGCTTCATCGTTCTTCCTGTTGGTTTCTTGTCTGCATCATAAATATCCCATAATTCCATTGTCTGCATCTCCTGTTCTTCTTGTCTGTAGTTTCTTATGTCATTATAATATGTCTTTCAGAACTTCACAATCCTTTATCGTCAGTTTCTCTCTGCCTTCCAGTTTTTCCTTACACTCCTTCTCTCTGTAAATCCTACAATATCTTTCAACAGTATAATCAGTTCAAATCCGCTCCGGTACGGATAATCTCTTCCCCAGATATGCACTATCCCCTGAAAAGATGCGAACTCCCGTCCCATTACTTTTAACCAGAAAACATGCTGCGATGTCCGATTTTTTACCAGCTCCAGTTCCTTTCCCGTTTCAAGATACCGTCTTCTTTTTCTGATTTCTTCTGACCTGTGCTTTCCTCAGTAATACACCATTCTGCTCGCAAGTTTCATCCAGATACAGCAAAAGCCCGTCAAATCCTGTGAAATTGATCTGTGCATCCTCTCTTTTGGCATCCTTCCAGTACAGAATATTTCCAGACGGAATCCTCCCTTTTTCCCAGTACATCCGGATAAAGAAAAGCTCCCCGATATGTCTGTTATCATCCAGCGACCGGTCTTCTGTTTTTCAGCAAATACTGTCTGCATTTTTATCCCCCCCTCATTTATATTTATCCTCTTCTTTTTTTCTTCCTTTTCCAGCACAAGATCATGCCTGCAACGAGTACATTAAGACCGATTGCAAAGCATACCATCTCCGATACGTCTTCTCTCCTGTCAGGATTGGCTCCGCTCTCTCCGTCACCTCACAGCGTACGCCCCGCACCAGAAGCCGTTTGGTATTGATACCGTAAGGCGTACATGTCAGTAATGTGCAATAATCCTTCTCCTTATCCAGGGCAAAGCAGTCCCGTTTCCTCCGGTTCTACAATATCGATCCGATCGATTTGATAGAAAATCGTCTGCCGGAGCACTGTAATTGTAAAATAGTCTCCCACCTTCAGCTTGTCCAGATCCGAGAAAAGTTTCGCCCCCGGCAGTCCTCTGTGGGAAGAAAGCACCGCATGTGTTCCCTTTCCGCCTATCGGGAAACTGCTTCCTTCCACATGTCCTGCGCCATTGCAGATTGCAAAATCACCAGTTCCATGGTAAAGCGGAAGGTTCACCCGGATTTCCGGAATTTCCAGATATCCCATCACACCGTCAGATGTCATATTCAAAAGTGCTCCATAACTATCAGCATTTTTGTCATTCGGCACTGGGTTATTCTGTTCCAGAAGCATCACATTATACGCTCTTGTCTGTGCGATCATTTCCTCTTCCTTCCTGACATCCAGCTTCTCCACTGACCTTTCATATCCATCTACCACCCTGCTTTGCCGACCGGCATTCCAGATCTTTCCGACTTTTGGATAGAGCATGACCGCGATTCCCACAAGAAGGATTCCTGTCCATATAAAAAAGAAAAGTCTTCCCCTTCGTTCCGGCTCATTCACTATCATACAATTCGTTTTCGTCTTTTTTTTGTATTCAACAGGACAACTCCTGCAACAATTGCAATCAGTACTCCACTGACCGTAAAGATCATTTCACCTGTTCCACCTGTCCCCGGAAGAAGTTTTCCTGATTTATTTACAACAACTTTTATCTTTTTTTGCAAAATTTGCATTTGTATAAGTTACCTTTGTCTCAGTCTCGCTTTCTGTAACATTTCCGTTTTCATCAAGATATGTGCTGGCGTCCGTCCTTGTCGCCCTGATCTTTTCGGCACTTACCAGAAATGACTCCGTCAGCTTGTTATATCCTTCTGGTGCTTTTGTTTCTGTAACTCTGTAATCACCCATCTTCAGACCTTTGATCACCACAGCTCCATCACTTCCGGCTTTCACCTTTCCGGTTCCGGTCTGTCCGCCTTTTT
>VOFI01001828.1_pt1 | contig 48324 bp, 41 predicted proteins | sample 5384131 | NCBI WGS metagenome assembly VOFI01 (sample SAMN12384728, study PRJNA508395) | human gut metagenome | isolation source: healthy gut H | host: Homo sapiens
GATTTCGGAGCGAGGCGAAAAGTGTCGTGAGCGCCTGCCGAGCCACATGTTGCCCCGCAGCGTGCTATGAGCCGCTCATCATATGGGTCTATGTGCACTTTTGGTCACGTGACCCGCGCCGATGAGGAGGAAAGTAGGTCGAAGCCGTATGAGCGATTTGAATGATGCTGACCTAGGGATTCACCCCGACGATCGAGCATCAGCCACATGGAAACCAATATGGCGAAGACGAAGGTTGCGGAGTATTACAATTTTAACGATTCGTCCTGCCGTTTTTTGACCAGCTGTGCCGGTATTACATTGATCGGGCAGGCGGGCATGCCGTGCCGAACATCCGGCTCCCGCCCACTGGGGATCTTTCGCCTGTTTGGGCGCGCGGGTTGTCCCAGATCTCCTGGTCATGCCTTCGTATTGCTGCACGTCGTGCTGTGGCAGCACTTTCGCCGCGAAACTGGGGGGGCGAAATAGAGGGCGCTGACGATGAAGAAGAAAGCAGCAGGGCTGCGCCTCGTCGGCAGCATTTTCGGGAGAATTCCTTGAAGGGGTCATCTGGAATGTTTTGTCGATTGCCAAAGGTACGAAAAACATTGAGTTTCCTCCCGACTCAGCGAAAATCACCTTTGCACGGATTGAATCCCCAGGCTCGGGCGGTTGTATTCCGGCGGGAGACAATCTGTATTCGGCCAACTTTTCGACGTAAACAAAAGTTCGGTTATGGAAAAATGGACCTCGATATGATCCGCAAGCCGGTCGAGGGTGATCTGGAGGCCTGAGCAGTTCACATCCGGCAAAATTCACGGCGGATTTGCACGTTGCTCTCCGAGATGCCTGATTATGCGCTCGGCGCGGGGCAAGGGATTCGTCCTGATGACGGTGCTGGCCAGGTCTGCGGCGCTCAACGCTCCGGCGGGCAGCGCAGCGGCGGTCTGCGCACTGCTCGCAGCCACGTTGGTCGAGATGATCCACGGCCTCGCTCATCCACGACGATGTGATCGACGAATCGACATGCGCCCTGGTGACTCACGTTTGCGGTGCCATCGCCACGCTCTGCGAGGAGAGATTCTGCAAAACGACAAGGCGAACCGGCAGGAGATGACGCGGGCGTCGTACCTGGATATCATCTACAAGAAAACCGCCTGCCTGATCGGGGTGAGCGCTTCGGCCGGAGCGCTGGCCGTCGGTGCGTCCCGTGAAAAAACAGGCGCTCATGCGCAAGTTCGGCGAGTCGATAGGCATGGCGTTCCAGATTCAGGACGACATTCTGGACTATACCGCACGGCCCGTACGGGCAAGCCCTCCAACAACGACTTGCGCGAACACAAGGTGACCCTGCCGCTGCTCACGGTGCTCGAGTCCGTCGGCGAGGAGCGCCGCAGGGAGTTGCTGGCCCGGCTGGCCCGTTGCCACGAGGAGGATGAGTCGGTCGAATATTTGCAGCACATCGTCGAGAACGAGGGCGGTATGGAAAAGGCGGCCCGCGTCATGCAGGAATACCTCACGCGGGCGATGTCCGTGCTCTCCGAATACGAACCTTCCGAATACCGCGACGCATTGGCCAACCTCTGTGTCTATGTCGGTGAGCGGGACCGGTAGGGAAGCGGTTGCCCGTGCAGCTTGGTTCCGGGTTCCTCGTGCGAATTTTTGACCTGTTGTCTGGATTTTCTGCGGCTCGGCTCGGATTTCCGGGCGGGAGTGCGGATTGTCCGATCGGCGGAGGTCCGTTGTAAATTTCCGGACATGGGACCCGAACAGGTGTATGGCGGTGTGTCCGAATGACACACAACGGTAGTTATTATCGGGATACGGGTTAAGTCATTTGCCATAGTAAAAGACTGTCACCCTTACCCTCAATGCCTTGCCTTGCATCCATTCCGACACCCTTTAGGATCGTGCCTGAAATTTTCATTTCAACACACTCTTTTTATGACAGGATACACTTGCAGGTCGAGGGTGGTTTTCTGCGGGCTGTTTTGTATCTTTTTTTACTGCTTTTTATGATGCGCTGGCGGGTTGCCGACCCGTCGGGATGACGAAGAAGCCGCCTGATAAAGGCGGCTTTTTTTCGGGGCGTTTTCAGTTATTGACGCGGTAGGCTTTCTGCACGCCTTTGATCCGCAGGATCGAGTGGATCAGCATATCGACCATGCCCGTACCGGGCACTTCGACGTGGATCACGCCCGAGAGCAGGCCGCCGCCCGGCGACAGGTTCATCGAGCGGATGCTCAACTTCAGGTCGCGGTTGATTACTTCGGCGATGTGGTTGATCATCCCCGTCGTGTCGCTGGCCACCACGCGGATCGACACCCGGAACGCGCCCTGCGCTTCGTCGCGCCAGCGGGCTTCGAGTACCCGGTAGGGGTAGTTTCTGCGGAGACGCTGTGCGTTGGGGCAGTCCGTACGGTGGATCGTGATGCCGGCACCTACGGTGATGAAGCCGAAGATTTCGTCGCCGTGGATCGGATTGCAGCATTTGGCCAGTTTGTAGTCGAGCTGTCCGATCTTTTCGTCGATGATGAGTGCGTCGCCGCTGCTCTGGGTCGAAACTTTTTCGGCTTTGCGTCGTTTTTCGGACTCGATGGCTGCTGCTGCGGCCCGGCGCTCTTCCTCCGCTTCGCCCGACAGATGGGCCTGAAGCAGCTCCTTGATCTGCATGAGGTCGATCTTTTCGGTGCCGATCGAGGCGTAAAGTTCCGTTCCCGTGCGGAGTTTGAAGTGCTTGCAGAGGATGCCGACCCCTTCATCGACGGTCAGGGGCAGTTTCCAGTTCTTGAGTTTGCGTTCCAATTCTTCCCGTCCCAGACGGGCGTTCTTGGTGTGCTCCTCGCGCAGCGAGGCCTTGATCCGGGTGCGGGCCTTCGACGTGGTGACGAACCCCAGCCAGTCGGCTTTGGGCTTCTGATTCTTCTGCGTCAGCACTTCGACGATGTCTCCGTTGTGGAGTACGTCGCGGATCGCCGCCGGACGGTTATTGACCTTGCCGCCCGAGCAGGTGAGCCCCAGCGAGGTGTGGATGTCGAAGGCGAAATCCAGCACCGTGGCTCCTTCGGGCAGCTTGCGCAGGTCGCCGCCGGGGGTGAAGACGAAAATTTCGCCCGAGGAGGGCTTGGCGTCGAAGTTCTGGGCCAGCGGACGGGTCTTGTCTTCCATTAGCTCCCGGAGTTGTTTCATCCACATTTCGCTCCCGTCCGATCCCGCGTTTACGCCTTTGTAGCGCCAGTGGGCCGCGATGCCCCGCTCCGCCACGGCGTCCATCCGCTCGGTGCGGATCTGGATTTCGACCCACCGTCCCTCTTTGGTGGCGACGGTGGTGTGGAGCGATTCGTAGCCGTTGGATTTGGGGATGGAGATCCAGTCGCGCATCCGCTCGGGATTGGGCGTGTAGAAATCCGTGACGATCGAATAGACCGTCCAGCATTGCTGCTTCTCCTCTTCGAGCGGACAGTCCAGGATGATACGGATGGCGAAGATGTCATATACCCCCTCGAACGGGACGTGCTGCTTGCGCATCTTGTTCCAGATCGAGAAGATCGACTTGGTGCGGCTCTTGACGTGATAGCGCAGCCCCGCCTGGTCGAGCCGCTGCGTGATGGGTTCGAGGACGCGGGCGATGAAGGCCCGGCGTTCGCTTTCGGTCTCGGCCAGTTTGTCGGCGATATGCTGGTAGTCCTGGGGTTCGAGATAGCGCAGGGCGATGTCTTCGAGTTCGCTCTTGATGTTGTATAGACCCAGTTTGTGGGCGATTTGGGCGTAGAGGTTGAGGCTCTCCCAGCTCTTCTTGCGCCACTTTTCGCGGGGGAAAATTTCGAGGCGGCGCATCACCTCGAGCCGGTCGGCCAGCTTGATCAGGATCACGCGCGGATCTTCCGAATAGGAGACGATCAGCTCGCGGAAATTTTCCGCCTGCTCCCGGGAGGCTTTCAGGCGAATATCGGAGATGTGGCTCAGACTTACGGTCATGCCGAGCACCTCCTTGCCGAAGCGGTCCCGGATCTCGTCCGTCAGCCGCAGGAATGTCTCTTCGTCCTGCCGACTGGCTGTGCGGACTACGTCGTGGAGAATGGCGGCCACGACCGAGTCGCCTCCCAGCCCGATCTCCTCCAGCCCGATCCGCGCTACTTCGGCGGCGTGGTCCAGCATCGGCGAGCCGTCGTGTCGTACCTGCGAAGCGGTATGTTCGGCAGCATATTCCAGGGCGCGGTCGGCTGCGGCCGCCTCGTCGGGCGAGAGCGTTCGGCGGATCGCGCTGCGCAGCTTGTCATAACGGGTCAAATCCATTTTCCGGAAAGTTTTACTGTTTTTCAAAAGTAGCGAAAATCTTCGGCATCGCAAAGCGCCGTCGGGGATTTCACGGAATAATCTTGTGCAAAAACCGATGCAGTTGTATAAAAAACGTATCTTTGTAGAACAGAATTATACGTCGTCTATGAAAAAAGAGGAAAAAGTCCGTTTGCCCTACGTACCCACCTACGGCGAGGAGGTGGCCAACACGGTTTCGCATGCCGTGATGCTGCCGCTGACCCTTTGTCTGCTGCCTTTCGCTGCGGTGTGGACCTATCTGCACGATGCCCGGCCCGTGCTGGCGTCGGTGTCGGTAAGCGTCTGCGTCATTTCGATCTTTCTGATGTTGCTCGCTTCGACGCTCTACCATTCGATGCGCCCGGATTCGAAGCACAAGGCCGTTTTCCACAAGCTCGACCATATCTTCATCTTCGTCGCCATCGCCGGAACCTATACCCCCGTAGCGCTGCTCGTGATCGGCGGCTGGCAGGGTGTCTTCGTCACCGTTTTGCAGTGGACGGCCGTTCTGCTGGGTATTCTGTATAAGACGCTGGCCCGGCGTTCCATCCCGGCTTTGAGCCTGACGATTTATCTGGTGATGGGCTGGACGGCGATCTTTTTCCTGCCTCGGCTGATTCGGAACGCTTCGCTGCCTCTGCTGTTGCTGATCCTGCTGGGCGGGGTCCTCTATACGGCCGGAGCGATCGTTTATGCGAAGAAGGGATTCCGCTACCACCACCTGGTCTGGCATCTGTTTATCGACCTGGCGCTGTTGTCGCATCTGGCGGGGATCGTCTTTTTTATCGGTTGATAATGAATTCGCTTATATGCCGGGCGTAACAATGCAGATTCTTTCGGAGGAAGGGATTTGGGAACAGTTCGGAATCATAAACGCGGCCAGTACCGCGAATAAGCGATCGTCGGATATATTTTAATCATTGACAGATGAGCGTTGTAAAGGTCGGACCGGACGATTTCGAAGAGCTGGCCGAAGTGTGGGAGGCTTCCGTGCGGGCTACCCATGATTTTCTCTCCGAGGCGGATATTCGGGAATTGCGTTCTCTGTTGCCTGTCCGCTACCTGCCGGCGGTCGAACTTCGCTGCCTGCGGGATGCGGGGCGTATCGTGGCGTTCATCGGTCTGAACGGAAGTCATATCGCCATGTTGTTCGTTCGGCCCGAATACCGGGGCAGAGGCTGCGGACGCAAGTTGGTGGAGTGGGCCGTCGCCCGCCAGGGAGCTGATTCGGTCGATGTCAATGAACAGAATCCGCAGGCGGTGGGTTTTTACCTGCGTATGGGGTTTGCGGTTGTCGGGCGTAGCGAAACGGACGATGCCGACCGGCCGTTTCCGATTCTGCATCTGCGTCTGGAGAAATAAAAATGAAAAAGTTTCCCTTTTAGGAAACTTTCGCTATCGGGATTCCGGTTCGTTTTCCGTTCCCATAAAATCCAACAGGGCCCGAGCCGTGATTTCGGGTTCTTCGAGGAATCCCATGTGTCCCGAATGTTCGAGCCAGGCGATGCGAGCCTGAGGATGGGCCGCCGCCAGTGCTTCGGCTTTTTCGAGGGGAATATAGCCGTCGTGCTTACCGAAGATGAAGAGCTGCCGCACCGCAGAGCGGCGGAGCATTTCGTTGCGGTCGGGCCGCTCGATCATACCGCGCAGCAGGGCTGCGATCCCTTCGTCTTCGGTGACGAATACCTGTTCGACCAGATCTTCGATCTCGTCGCGCATTCGCGGCCGGTTTTCGGGAGCGAAGCCCGCTTCGGGAGCTACGCGGGCCAGCGCGTCCTTTTTGCCTGCTTCGACCAATTTGATTTCCCGCAGGCGGTTTTCTTTCTTTTCGTCCGTATCGGCGTCCGGCGTCGAACTGAGCAGCACCACGCCGTCGAGCCGTTCGGGGTATTTCTCGCAGAAAGCCAGGGCGACGTAACCGCCCATCGAATGTCCCACCAGGGTACAGCGGGCGATACCGAGCGCATCGAGCGTATCCTTCACCACATCGGCCAGGTATTCCATCGTGTGTACAGGCCCTTTGACCACCGAGATCCCGTGCCCCGGCAGGTCGAGCGTAATCACGCGTACCTGTTTGTAAAGATAGGGGACGAAATCGTCCCAGACGAGCATCGACTCCAGATAACCGTGCAACAGGACCGCGCACCGGTCTCCTTTTTCGGAGTCGCACACATGGACGGGCGTGTCGCCTGCCGTAATGAATTTTTCAACCATTGTCGGGTGGATTTTCAGTTTTCCTCGTCGTCGAAATAGTCGAACGCCGATTCCCGCTTGGGGCGTGCGGGCGCATCGTCTTCCTCGTCGTCGAGTTCGCGGTAGATGGTGTGGCGTTCCTTGCCGCTTTTGTGGATCGGCTCGAGCCGTTTGGCCTTACGAAGTTCGTCCGCATGGTTTTCGTCGCGGAATCCCTTGTTCGTTTTCATGGATCGGAGAAGAAAAAATAGATTTAGGATTGAAAGTTGGCGGTATCGTAGCTGCCTTCGAATACTTTGCGGGCCTCTCCCGAAAGGCGGATGCGGGTGTAGATGCCGGGTTTCGGCTCGTCGAAGGCGATGCCGAGCCGTCCGCCGCGTACGTCGATGCGGAACGCTGTGACGGAAGGCTGGGCCGCGAGGTGGGTGACCAGCGCCGCAGCGGTCGATCCCGTGCCGCAGGCGAGGGTTTCGTCCTCCACGCCGCGTTCGTAGGTGCGGACGGCGATATGCCCGGGACCGACTACCTTGACGAAATTGACGTTGGTGCCTTTGGCGAAGCGTTTGTCGTAGCGTATCCGGCGTCCGCGTCCGATGACGTCCACGGCTTCGAGGTCGTCCGTGAATTCGACGTAGTGGGGAACGCCCGTATCGAGGAACCAGTATCCGTCGCCCCGGTCGATCCGTTCGACGTCGATCATTCCCAGCTCTACGGTGCTTCGCAGCCCGTCGATACGAAGCATCCTGGCTTCGTGGATGCCGTCCGTCGAGTCGAACCGCTTGATGTCGCCGCCGATGCCCAGGTGATGGGCAAACAGGGCGAAGCAGCGGCCTCCGTTGCCGCACATCTCGCCCGGCGAGCCGTCGGCGTTGTAGTAGCGCATCGAACAGTCGCAGCCGGATACGGCGGAAGCGGCGAGCGTCATCAGACCGTCGGCTCCGATGCCGAAATGGCGGTCGCACAGACGGGCGATCTCCGCGCTTTGGGGAGTCGCTCCGCCGTTCCGCAGGTCGAGCAGGATGAAGTCGTTGCCGGCACCTTCGTATTTTGCGAATCGCATTTGCATCTGTTCTGAAATATCGGCTTTGTCGCTATTCCGGTTCGGAGGTCGGAGCCGTTCGGCACTTCTCTTGCATCCTGAAAACGCGTGTATGTCCGGGACGGAAGAGGGTTTTTCCGGGGCGCTGCAAAATAGGTTCCAACCAGCTTTAACGCGGACAAAAATAATAAAATTCTAAAAGTTTTACTACTTTTGCGTGAATTTGTTACGTAACTTATAATCCGTATGAAAACATTGCTTGCAAAACACCGTTCGATCCGAAAATTCCGCTCTGAGCCTATTGCGCCGGAGGTGCTGCAAGACATGCTCGAAGCCGCCTCGCGTGCCTCGACGTGCGGCAATATGCAGCTTTACAGTCTGATCGTTACTCAGAGCCGGGAATTGCGCGAGGCATTGGCCCCGTGTCATTTCAATCAGCCGATGGTTACGCAGGCTCCCTGCGTGATTACGGTTTGTGCCGATGTCCACCGTTTTTCGATGTGGTGCGAACAGCGCGATGCCGAGCCGTGCTACGATAATTTCGCCTGGTTTCTCAACGGGGTGACCGATGCGCTGCTTGCGGCCCAGAACCTCTGCGTCGAGGCCGAAATGAACGGGCTGGGCATCTGTTACCTCGGTACGACGATCTATACGGCCGAGGAGATCGCCCGCATCCTCGATCTTCCCAAAGGGGTGATTCCCGTGACGACGATCGTGGTGGGGCATCCCGACGAGTCGCCCGAACTGACCGACCGCCTGCCGCTCGATGCGGTCGTGCATTGCGAGAAATACCATCATTACACCTCGTCGGAGATCGACGAACTCTGGGCCGAGAAGGAGACGTCGGAAGAGACCCGGCGGCTGCTCGAGGAGAACGGCCTGCCGAATCTGGCACAGATTTTCACGCGCAACAGGTATCGTGCCGAAGATAACCTGGCTATTTCGCGCAACTATTTCGCGCTGCTGAAAAAACAGGGTTTCTTCAACAATTAACGGAAGTCTTGAAACGGTTGCCGGTCATATTCGTCTTTTTGCTGGCGGTGCTCGCGGGGGTGTCGTGCAGTGTCACGCGCAAACTTCCCGAGGAAAGTTATCTGGTGCAGAAGGTGACCGTAGAAGCCGATAAGGAAACGCCTAAAAAAGAGCGTATTCCGGCTTCCGACCTGCGGAAATTCATCCGTCAGAATCCGAATAAACGGTTCCTGGGACTCAATTTTTACGTCTGGGTTTATGAGCAGGCCGATCCCGAAAAGGATAATTGGTGGAACCGGTTCAAACGGCGTATCGGCGAAGCGCCCGTGCTGCTGGATATGAGCCTCACGGAGCAGTCGGTCCGCAACCTGAAGGTTTACATGGACTATCGGGGGTTCTTCTCTTCGCAGGCGACTTACGAAGTCGATACCACGTCGCGGAAAAAGCGGGCTTTCATCACCTACCGCACCGTACAGCGCGAGCCTTACCGCATCAACCGCCTTTCGTACGATTTCCGCGATCGGTTCCTCGAGCAGATCATCCTGCCCGATACGGTACATTCGCTGCTCCGTACGGGCGAGGTGTTCGACATGGAGGTCCTTGACCAGGAGCGGCAGCGCATCACCACCTACCTCAAACAGCGCGGCTATTACAATTTTACGGTCAATAACATCGAGTATGAAGCCGACACGCTCGGCGGCAATCATCTGGTGGACCTGAAGATGATCGTCAAGCAGCATCTGGCCGGTTATAACGAGCAGGGTTATCCGATTCTGCGCAACAATACGGTTTACCGTATCGACCAGATCAATATTTTTCCCAATTACGATCCTACGGCGGCTATTGCTCCCGACTACCGCAAGGGACTCGACACGATCTACTACCGGGGGTTGAACGTGGTGTACCACAAGGACAACAAGCGTCCCAACATACGTCCTTCGGTGCTGCGACAGATCGTGCCGATCTATCCGAACTACGTCTATAACATTAACCGGGTCGATCAGACGTACAACCAGATTATGTCGATGGGCTATTTCAAAAGCGCCAACGTCATTTTCAACGAGCAGGCCGACAGTGTGGCAAAGGATAACTACGTGACTTTCGTGGGCGAAGGCAAGGAGCCGGCCGATTCGGTACATCAGACCCGCGAGGGCTATCTCCAGTGCGACATCCAGTGCATTCCGGCCTTGAAGCAGGGGTATAAGATAGAGCTGGAAGGAAGTACGACGTCGAGTTTCTACGGATTGCGGGCGACGGTGGGGTATCAGAACCGCAATATTTTCCGGGGAGCGGAGTCTTTCGACGTTTCGTTCTCGGTAGGGTACGAGTATATGAAAACTCCGAGTGCCCGCAAGCGCAACGCCATCGAATTCGGAGTCAATATGGGTTTGCAGTTTCCCCGTTTCCTGCTGCCTTTCCGAACCCAGCGGTGGCAGTCGATCCAGATGCCCCGGACCCGGCTCGAATTCGGCATCAATTTCCAGGATCGCCCTTATTATCGGCGTACCCTTTCCAGCGTGGCTTGGGGATATTCGTGGAGCGATTTGAAGTATTCGAGCTATTCGCTGCGTCCGATCGATATCAACGTGATCGATATGGGGTATGTCAATAGGGAGGATTTCCTGGATCATCTCCAGAACGAATATCTCAAGCGAAGTTACGAGTCGCAGTTCATCAGCGGCCTTTCGTTCAGTTATGTCTATAACAATCAGCGCAAGCATCTGGGCGGAAACGCGACGCTGCTCCGCTTCAATTACGAGATGGCGGGCAACCTGCTCGACGGCCTGATGCACCTCTTCTCGCGTCCGGCGGCCGGGAAGGACTATTACGAGGTTTTCGGTCTTCAATATTCGCAATATTTCCGGGCCGATTTGAGTGTGAGCCGCAAGATCATGCTCGGTGAGGTGACGGCTCTCGTGGGACGGCTTTACGGCGGTTACGGTATGGCGTACGGCAATTCGACTTCGATTCCCTTCGACCGTCTGTTTTATGCGGGCGGTGCCAACAGCATGCGCGGTTGGGCACCCCGTATGTTGGGGCCGGGGGCTGTTCCGGAGCCGGAAGATGCGGTTTTCCCTACACAACTGGGCGATATGAAGCTGGAGGCCAATCTCGAATTGCGCTTCCCGATTTGGGGGATGTTTCACGGAGCGACGTTCGTCGATGTGGGCAATATCTGGTTTGCCGACCGGCATTCCGCGCCTTCGCCCGCTGCGGTTTTCCATTTCGACAGTTTCTACAGGCAACTGGGCTTCGATGCCGGTATCGGTCTGCGCCTGGACATCAAATTTGCCGTACTGCGTCTGGACTGGGGCATACAGATCCACAACCCCAATGCACCTGCCGGACAACGGTGGATCCACAATTTCAAGTGGAAGAATACGGCGCTTAATTTCGGAGTAGGTTATCCGTTCTGATGCCGATATGGGAATATGGGCCGGAGCGGGCGGTGTACCGGATTTTTCACTGCGGCGGCCGGGGCTGTGTATGGAGCCGCTGTCGGGCGAGGATGATTCGTCTGCACGGAGTTCGTGTCGGCAGGGGAAGGATATGTTGAACTTTGATTTCCGCAGCTCGGAAAGGACTTTTGGAAGAAATAAAGCGTCCGCTTCGAAATCCGAAGCGGACGCTTTTTGTTGTCGATGCGTTGCCGTTTATTGAATCCCTAGCTCGGCCTTGACTTCGGTGCTCAAATCGGTCATGGCTGCTTCGTCGTAATAGACCATCGAGGGGATGGTCGTATTGAATACGGCGACGTAAGCTCCCTTTTGCGCCACCTTCTTGACGGCCTCCTGAGCCTTGGCGACGATCGGGTCGGTCAGCTCCTTCTCCTTTTTCTGCAAGTCTTCCTGTGCGCTCTGGTAGAACTCTTGCAGACGGTTTTGCAGGTCGGTCAATTCTTTCTCCTTCAGTTGGCGGGTTACCTCCGAGTAGGTCGCTTTGTTTTTCTGGAAATCGTTGTACTTGGTGTTCAGCTCGACCTGAATCGTTTCCAGGTTGTCGCGCAGATCTTTGCTGTACGCCTCCATGTTGGTCATCATCTCCTTGTATTCCGGCATAAGGGTAATGATCTCTTCGAGATTGATACGGCCCAGCTTCTGTGCGAACAGGGAACTGCTTCCCAGTACCAAGGCAACCACGAGGGTTAATTTAATGAGTTTTTTCATACGGATTTATTGATTTGATTCGATATTTCTTACTTTTTCATAAATTCGATGAGGGCCTGAGTGTGGTCGATTTTTTCTGAATTGTAAAGCAGCGTGGGGTTCGAAGCCGCATCGAGAACCAGCTCATACCCGTTTTGTGCGGCATAGTTCGCAATGGCGTCGAATACCCGTTTCTGAATCGGCTGGATCAGCTCGAGCCGTTTTTTCATAAGGGTACCGTCCTGGCCGAAGATCTCCTCCTGGAATTTGCTGGCCTCCTCTTCCCGGGTGAGAATCAGGTTTTGCCGGGCCTGTCGTGACGAAGCCGAAAGGGACATTTCCTGCGCCTTATAGTTGTTGTAGAGGGCTTCGACCTCTTCGAATTTGAGATCGACCTGCTGCTGATAGCTTTTGGCCAGTTGGTCGAGCGTGTCGAGTGCTTTGTTATATTCGTCGATCGACTTGAATACTTTTTCGCTGTTTACCACGATGTAGTTCTGTGCCGAAAGCGAGCCTATGGCTGCCGTGAAGGCGAGTACGAGCAAAAGGATCCGTTTCATACCGTTTATTTTTTAGTTATCTTTTATAAGTATAACCCTGTTTCTTCAAATTTATTGCCAACTTCCGCCGGTTTAGAACTGCATACCCATCGTGAAATGGATGTGGCTGCCGCTGCGCTTGGTCTGTCCTGCGGCCGGGTCGAAGCCCCAGCCCCAATCGACTCCCACCATGCCTACGACCGGCAGGAAGAGGCGCACGCCGATACCCGCCGACCGTTTGATCTTGAACGGGGAGAACTCCTTCCACGAGGTGAATCCGTTGCCTCCTTCCAGGAATCCCAGTACGTAGATGTTGGTCTGTCCCTTGAGCAGGAGCGGATAGCGGAGCTCCATCGTGTATTTGTTGTAGGCACACGAATAGTTGCTGCCTACGGGATCGAGCGCTCCGTCGTCGTAACCGCGCATGGAGATAATGTCGATACCGTACATATTATAGCCCGTCATGCCGTCGCCGCCGACTTCGAACCGTTCGAAGGGCGATACCTTGTTTTTATTGTAATGTCCCAGGTATCCCATTTCTGCGCGGGCCATCAGCACCAGGTTGCCGTTGCGGGTCAGCGGAGTGAACCATTGGCCTTTGAGCATCCACTTGTGGAATTCGATCCAGTTGTAGCGTTCCTGTTCGCTTAAAGCCGTGCTTTTGTAATCCTTGCCGTCCCACAGCGAATAGGGAGGAGTGAGCTGCACCGAAACGCTGAAATCGGAACCCCTGCGGGGATAGATCGGCTGATCCACCGAATTTCGTCCCAATACCAGGCGGATCGACAGCAGGTTTGCCGCACCGTTCTTGAGTACGAAGGTGTTCCAGTCCTTCAGCATGTAGCGCTCGTAGCTGGCTTCCGCATAGAACGTGAAGTACGGGTCGGGCCAGTCCAGACGCTTGCCGAGTCCCGCCGCGACACCGGCGGTGCGGAAATAATGGGTACCTTTCTGCCAGGCGTAATAGGCGTTGTTCTCATCGGAATAGTGAGCCGAAATCGTGAAGGAGTTCGGTTTTCGCCCGCCCATCCAGGGATCGGTGAAGCTGATTGCGAAGGCTTTGTAGTAAGTACCGTTGGTTTGGGCGCTGATCGACAGCCGCTGGTTCTGTCCCATCGGGTAGGGTCTCCAGGCGCCTTTCTTGAAGAAGTTTTTGATCGAGAGGTTGTTCAGTGTGACACCCACCGAACCCACGAACGTACCGCCGCCCCAACCGCCGGCGATCTGGAACTGGTCGCTGGCGATCTCCTCGAGCGGCCAGTTGATATCGACCAATTCGTCCGAATTGACGACGGGCTGAATGTCCGGAGCGATCGCTTCGGCCGTGAAATGTCCCATCGAACCCAGGGTGCGGATGGTCTGGAACAACAGCGACTGGTTGTAGAGTTCGCCCGGCCGCGTGTAGAGTTCACGGCGGATCACCTCGTCGTCGAGCCGCATATTGCCCGAAATGCCGACATTGTTGATGGTGAATTGTTTGCCTTCGAATACGCGGACCTCCAGGTCGATCGAGTCTTTGCCGATGATGATTTCGGCCGGGTCGATCTGCGAGGTGAGGTAGCCCTGATCTTTGTAGAGATTGGTGATGGACGGTTCGTCCGGATTGTAGTAGGCGCCGATGCCCAGGCGCTTGTACATCGATTTTTTGTCGTAAATCGAGCCTTTTTCGACACCGAACATCCGAGCCAGTTCGTCGGTTTCATAGACCGAGTTGCCGATCCAGGAAACATTGCGGATGTAGTACTTGTTGCCTTCCGAAATGTCCAGCGTGATACCCATACGCTTGTCGTTGATCGCGTAGATCGAATCGGCGACGATGTTGGCGTTGCGGAAACCTTTCGAATTGTAAAAGTCGAGCAGCAGCTCCTTGTCGTTTTCGAAATCTTCTTCGTTGAATTTCGCCCCCCGGAAGAAGTTGAGGCTTTTCTGGTGGGTTTTCTTGAAGGTGCGGCGCAGACGTTTGTCGGAAAATTCTTCGTTGCCCGTGAAATTGATCTCTCCGATTTTGATTTTACGTTTGCGATCGACGATGAAGGTCACGTTTACGGCCTGCTTCAGTATCGAGTCGTTGTCGATGCGGACCGATACTTCGGCGTTGCGGAAACCTTTGTCTGCGTAGTATTTGTGAATGAGCTTCGAGTTCTTGTCGATCACGTAGTCCGAAAGCTCGGTGCCGCGCTTGAGTTTGAGCTTTTCGAGCAGGTCTTTCTGGTTGCTTTTGGAGATGCCCTCGAAACGCCAGTAATTGACGCGGGGACGTTCCTTCAGGAAAACTTCCAGGTCGAGGCTGTCGCCTTCGATGGTCGCACCGACGCGGATGTCCGAAAAGAGGCGCTGGTTCCACAGGCGGGTGATGGCTGTCGAGATGAAGTTGCTGGGCAGGTATATCGAATCGCCCGGGATAAGACCCGACGAAGCTCGCAGAATGCTGTTGTCAATGTATTGCGCCCCGTGAATATTGACGTTGCGGATGTGGTAAAGTTTCTGGGTACCGCCTTCGAGCGTCGGGGCTTTTTCGAATTGCTGTAAAAGCTGGTTCGTATCCTCGTCCTGATCCGTCTGTTCGGCCGGGGGCGGAGCCGCCTCGCCGGAGGGCTCCTGCGCGAATATCTGGGGACAGAGCAGCAGCAGGGCGGCCGTCAGTGTCAGAAATACTTTGCCTGGATGATTCATCGTGTGTCGTCTAACTTCTCTCTAGAGTTTCTTTCTTCATTCTCTCCGTTCAGTGTAGCGAGTAAACTCGTGATGCACTCGCTTACCGAATACGTTCATTATTTTTTACCAGTCCGAAACGCCTTTCGCGCCGGGCATATTCGTCGAGTGCCTGCGCGAAATCCTCTTCGGTAAAGTCGGGCCATAATACGGGGGTGAAAAAGAGTTCGGCGTAGGCAGCCTGCCACAGCAGGAAATTGCTGAGCCGTTGTTCGCCGCTGGTGCGTATCAGCAGGTCGGGGTCGGGACAGCCCGCCGTATAGAGCGCTTCGGAAACCGTCTGCTCGGAAATCTCTTCCGGAGAGAAGATGCCGGCTGCGGCACGGCGTGCCAGACCCTGCATCGCATGGACGATTTCGCTGCGGGAAGAGTAGTTGAGGGCCAGTTGCAGCGTAAGGCGTTTCCCGGTAGCCGTTCGGTTTTCGATCTGATCCAGGTGGTGTTTTACTTTTTCGGGGAAACGGCTTTTGTCGCCGATGATCCGCACGCGCACTCCCTGAGCAGCCAGTTCGGGCGTTTCGTTGATTATGCTCTTGCAGAAGAGCTCCATCAGGGCATCGACCTCTGCGGCGGGGCGTCCCCAGTTTTCGGTCGAGAAAGCATAAAGCGTCAGGTAGCGAACCCCGTGACGGGTCGCGGCCTGGATTGCCCGGCGCACGGACTCCACACCCCGGATATGACCTTCGAAACGCTCCAGCCCGTGTTGCGCGGCCCAGCGTCCGTTGCCGTCCATGATAATGGCGACGTGTCGAGGTATGCGTTTTTGCTCGCTCATAGCATGCAAATATAGGGAATAAAATCCGAAAGCGAAAGAATTTCCGGCAAACAGGGGTTTTTCGTCAGCTTCGGATATCCACTCCCCACATCATTTTCTTGCGTAACGTGTCGTAAAACGATATATTGTGCGGGACCGCCAGAAAAAAGCGTCTGGAAGCCAGGCGGACTTTGAATTCGGCTCCTTCGGGAATCGGACAGGTTTCGTTGTCGGTGGCGATCGATATTTCGGCGTGCCGGGCGTGTACCTTGAGCCGCACGTCACTCGACGAGGGAATCACGACCGGGCGCATCGTCAGGTTGTGGGGCGCGACGGGCGAGAGCACCAGGCAGGCGCATTGGGGGGCGACGACCGGACCGCCCACGCTGAGCGAATAGGCCGTCGAGCCGGTCGGCGTGCTGACGATCAGTCCGTCGCCGTGATAGGTGGCGACCATTTGGTCGTTCACGTACGTTTCGACCGAGATCATGCCCGCGCCCTGGCGCTGGATGACCACTTCATTGACCGCATAGCGGGTCGAGATGCCGTCGCCGAAGTCGCCCGTGACCTCGAGCATCGATCGGGGCTGACATTCGAGTTTGCCGGCGGCGATCAGCTCGAAGACATCGCCGATGCAGCCGTTGCGGGGTACGCTCGTCAGAAAACCCAGATGTCCCGAGTTGATGCCTATGACGGGGATTTCGGCCCCTCCCAGCCGGTGAATGCCATCCAAAAGCGTACCGTCGCCGCCGTAACATACCAGCACCGACTCCGCAGGCTGGGGACCCATCGGCCGCCCGTAACGGTGGGCCGCATCGATGGATATGCCGGTGAGCCGTTCGATCTGGGGAGCGAACTCCTCATTGACCGCGTAATCGAACCCGAAACGGGCGATCGCGTCGAACATCTGATGCAGGTCGCCGGCCGTGTGGACGACGCCCTGCCGGGAAAAAAGTATGATTTTCATCCGTCGTGTCTGGAAAAATAATTAACTTTACCTCCGCAAAGATACGAAAAGGTGAGAGCAATCGTGCGGGTTTGCGGGTAAAGTTTGACGGATTGCCTGTCGTTTTTGGGTAAATAGAGTTTTTTATGACAAAACTGAGTGTGAACATCAATAAGATCGCCGTGGTGCGCAATTCGCGCGGCGGCAATCTTCCCGACGTGGTACGTGCGGCACTGGACTGCGAGCGCTTCGGAGCGCAGGGGATTACGGTGCATCCCCGTCCCGACGCCCGCCATATCCGTTATTCGGACGTGCGCGACCTGAAGAAAGTGCTGACGACCGAGTTCAATATCGAGGGTAATCCGATCCCTTCGTTCCGCGAACTGGTGCTCGAAGTGCGTCCGGCGCAAGTGACGCTCGTGCCCGATGCCGAGAACGCCATCACCTCCAATGCCGGATGGAATACGGTGAAGTACCGCGATTTTCTGCGGGAGGTGACCGCTGAATTTCAGGCCGGGGGAATCCGGGTTTCGATTTTCGTCGATCCCGTCGCCGAGATGGTTGCAGGGGCGAAGGAGTGCGGAGCCGACCGGGTGGAGCTGTACACCGAGGCCTATGCCCGGGATTTCGCCGCCGGGCGCGAACGGGCGATCGAGCCTTATGTCCGGGCAGCTGAGGAGGCTCGCCGTTGCGGTCTGGGGCTCAATGCGGGCCACGACCTCAATCTGGAGAATCTGCGCTATTTCGTCGAGCGGATTCCTTGGACGGACGAGGTTTCGATCGGGCACGCGCTGATCTGCGACGCTCTCTATTACGGGCTCGAAAATACCGTGCGGCTTTACCGCCGTGAACTGACGTTCTGAAAATTCGCCCGGCATTCGCTCCGAAGCCGCTTTCCCGGCGGATGGCTCGCTCTTCGACGGGCCGTCGCGGGGCAGTTTCGTCCGTTCCGTATCGAAACGGAGGCGGGAGGCAGGTCGTAATGTTGTTAAAATTCTGATTTTATTCCGTGAAAAAAAACGATTCCACAGCTCCTCTGTCCCTGCCGGTTTTCCGGCAGATCTCCGCGATTGCCTCCCGGCAGGGCGTTCCGGCCTTCGTCGTCGGAGGGTATGTCCGCGATTTCTACCTCGGGCGGCCTTCTACCGACATTGACGTCGTGGTCGTGGGCAGCGGTATCGGGCTGGCCGAGGAGCTGGGTCGGGAACTGCGGACCAAGGTGTCCGTCTATAAGACTTTCGGCACGGCGGCGCTCCGAACCAAGGGTGTCGAAGTCGAGTTCGTGGGAGCCCGCAAGGAGTCTTACGTGCGCGATTCGCGCAAGCCGCAGGTCGAGGCGGGGACGCTCGAAGACGACCAGCGGCGCCGCGACTTTACCATCAACGCGATGGCCTGGTCGCTCGGGGAGGAGGATTTCGGCCGCCTGGTCGATCCTTTCGACGGGATGCGGGATCTGCATGAGGGGATCATCCGCACGCCGTGCGACCCGGATGTCACCTTTTCGGATGATCCGCTGCGGATGATGCGGGCCGTGCGCTTCGCTTCGCAACTGAATTTCCGGCTCTTCCCCGAAACTTTCGAGGCGATCGTCCGCAACAGGGAGCGTATCGGCATCGTTTCGCGGGAGCGCATCGCCGTCGAACTCAATAAGATCGTTCTCTCGCCCGTTCCGTCCGTAGGATTCGACCTGTTGGAGCGGACGGGGCTGCTGGAGCTGATTTTCCCCGAGATGCAGCGTCTCAAAGGTGTCGAACGGCGGGGACAACACGCCCATAAGGACAATTTCTACCATACGCTCAAGGTCCTCGACAACGTGGCGGCCGTGAGCGACGATCTCTGGCTGCGTTGGGCGGCGATCCTGCACGACATCGGCAAGCCGCTGACGAAGGCTTACGATCCTCAGGTGGGTTGGACGTTCCATTCGCACGAAGTGGTCGGCTCGAAGATGGTGCCCGCCATTTTCCGAGCGTTGAAGTTGCCCATGAACGAGCATATGAAGTTCGTGCGGAAGATGGTCTTTCTGCATCTGCGTCCCATTATCCTTTCGGAAGATATGGTGACCGATTCTGCGGTGCGGCGGCTGTTGTTCGAGGCCGGGGACGACGTGGAGAAACTGATGACCCTCTGCGAGGCGGATATTACGTCCGGCATCGACGCCAAAGTGAAACGCTACCTGCGGAATTTCGAGTTGGTGCGCCGCAAGATGAAGGACCTGGAGGAGCGGGACCGCATCCGCAATTTCCAGCCTCCGATCACGGGCGAGATCATCATGGAAACCTACGGAGTTCCGCCCTCCCGCATAATCGGCGAGATCAAGGAGATCATCAAGGAGGCCATTCTGGAGGGGGAGATTCCCAACGATTATGAGGCGGCGTACGCCTTGATGGAACGGCTGGCGGACGAACGGGGACTTCGTAAAAAACAGTGAGTACCCTTCCCTTCCTCGTGCGGTTCGTTTTCCGGGGCCTGTTTCCTTTTGATTTTTATCGTAAGGCGGGGGATCCCGATCCCGTATGCCGTCGTGTGGGTGCGGAGAGGCGGGACGACCGTATATGAAATGCAGCGCAGGGGTTCGCCTTGCGCTGCACGTTTTTCGGAACGACCGGTCGCCTGGGGCGGTCGGCCGATTTATTTCTTATCCGTCATTTTGACGGCTTGTTCCGCTTCGAGGTCTTTTCGTGATTTGGACATCGTTACCAGCCATACGCCCAGGAAGATGCAGCCCGCTGCGGCGGCTTTCGTGAATCCGAAAACGTCGAGCCCGAGCACGACCGTGAAAAGCACCGAGGCGACGGGTTGCACGTAATTGTACATGCTGATAACCGTCGGACGCAGGTAGTGCTGGGCGATCGGCACCATCAGATAGGCCAGGAACGTCGAGAGTACGATGGCGAAGGCGGCTCCGCCCCAGACCCGTGCGGGAACGGCCGGGAAGTCCACTTCGAGGGCGGGCCGGTGGTAAAGTACGACCACTACGATCGCTGCGAAGAAGAACATCCACTTCATTGTGGTCACGGGCGAGTATTTGAGGATCACCTTGCGGCAGGCCGTCAGGTAGATGGCGTAGCAGACCGAACTGACGAGGGTGATGATGTCGCCTGCGATCGATCCGCCGCCGCTTTCACCGCGGCTGCTGATGAGAATCAGCAGCACGGCTCCCGCGGCGCCGAGCAGCACGCCGCCCGTCTTGAGCGGGGTGATCGGTTCGCGCAGAAAGAACATCGCCAGGATCATCGTGAGGATGGGTACCGTGGTGGCGATGATCGAGACATTGATCGGCGAGGTGAGGGAGAGTCCCCAGAGGAAAAGAATCTGGTCGAGCTGGATGCCGAAGAGCGAGGCGATGAACAGTCCGCCCAGGTCGCGCCAGGCGACCCGTTCGCGCGGGAGGAAGGCGGATGCCAGCCAGAAGAGCAGAAAAGCCCCGACCAGACGATAGACCGTCAGGGCGAAATGGTTGAGCCCCTCCGGGTTCTCGGGCGAGAGAAGGACGGTCTTGCAGATCGGGGAGTTCAGTCCCCAGATGACATTGGCCAGCAGCAGGGCTCCGTGCCCTTTGAGAGCTCCGCGCTCCATTCGATTGATTCCTTTTTTGGTGACAGGGACAAAGATACGCAGAAAACCGGAACTTGGTGCGAAAATTGTCCTATGCTTTCCGTCTATGGGAGCGTTGCGTTATAATTTCGATCTGATTTTCGCCAATCTGTTGTTCGGCGCCAATTTTTCATTTTATGTCTCTTTGACGCGCAACTACCTCGATTTCCAGCAGATTTTTATGCTTCAGGTACTTGCGGCGTCGATTTTTTTCATTCCTTTCGCCCTTTTCTCGAAACAGTCCTACCGCATTCCGCTGCGCGATTTCGGCAATATCTTGATCGTGACCGTGCTGATCGTCTATGGTTGGATGTTCATGCTGTTGTGGGGAGCTTCCTATACCTCGCCGATCGACGCTTCGACGATCTCGACCCTCGGTCCGGTGTTCACCATCCTGACGGGACATTTCCTGCTGCGGGAAAAGAACATTACGTGGGCACGCCGTATCGGTGTGGTGCTGGGTTTCGCAGGTGCGGCTTTCCTCCTGTTCGACAAGGGGTTTCGGCTGGCACCCGGCAGCAGCGGCCTGGGCAACGCCCTGGTGCTCGTCGCCGTGGTGGCGATCGCGGTCAATACGGTCATCATCAAGCCGCAGTTGCAGCGGTACGGGACGTTGGTGGTGATGGGATGGTACTATATCATCGGGTTGCTTATTACCGCCCCCTTCTTCTGGAAATACATTGCCGATACGGATTTTCTGCGCCTGCCGCTGAGCGGTCAGGCGGAGCTGGCTTATGTGCTGGTTCTGGGTACGGTGCTGCCGATGTACCTGCTTTACCGGGGCACGGAGAAGCTCACTTTCATCCACACGGCCCTTTACCGTTATATCCAGCCCGTAGTCGCTACGGTTCTCGCGCTCGTGCGGCACCAGGAACAGATCGACCGCACCAACATCATCGCCGGGGTGTTGATTTTCGCCAGTATTATCCTGGTGATCCGCGAAGCTAATCTGCGAGGTTTCTTCTCCAGCGTTCAGGCACCGTCACCGACTCCTGACGGTCGAAGTCGAAAGCGACCATGACCGAGGTGCTTTCGGTCTTTACCGTTTCCCTCCCGGCGGCATTGCGCCCGATGATCTGCTGGAAGAGGGTGATGCTCTTGTTACCTACTTTGGCGACCGTAGTCGTGACGTAGATGTCGTCCTCCATCCGGATCTGCTCTTTGAAGGAGTTCGCGGTCGCGGCCGTGATGATGCGGCTCGTTCCGGAGAGTACGTCGTCCTGCAGGACCTGCCGGTAGAAATCCGCTTTGCCCAGGTCGAAATACATCTGCTGCGATACATTGTTCACGTGCTGGAACATGTCGATATCCGAAACACGCTTTTGAATAAGAGTTTTGATGATTCGTGCCATAAGGTGTACCTTTTAGGGCAAGAACCTGTCGCTGCCTTTGGCGGGGGATCCGGACAGGCTCTCTGCCTGGTAGATGGTAAAAAGAGGCCGGAGTTCTGTCGGTGCTTTATTCGCGGATGATCCTGAACTCTCCGGCTTCGTTGAAAAGGAGGATCGACGAGGCCTTGCCCGTCGGTTTGCCTTCGAATTTTGGATTGACCACATAATCCACCCCGTCGATGATCTCGCGGGAGATTTCGGCCAGGTTGCGGGGCGTATCTTCGCCCGAGATGTTCGCCGAAGTCGAAACGATCGGGCGCCCCAGCTTGCGCAGCATCGCCTGGCAGAAGGCATGGTCGGGAATCCGTACGCCCAGCGTCCCCTCTTCGGGGATGAGGTTCGCGGCGACGCCCGAAGCTCCGGGCAGGATCAGCGTGAGCGGCTTGGTGGCCAGCTCCTGCACTTCGAAGGCGATGCCGGGGGCCTTGTGAACGTACCGCACGACCATATCGGGCGTGGCGCAGAGCACCAGCATCGATTTCTTGTTTTCGCTGCGCTTGAGGCGGTAGATCCGCTCGACCGCTTCGGCGTTGGTGGCGTCGCAGCCGATGCCCCAGACCGTGTCGGTCGGGTAGAGGATCACTCCTCCTTCACGAAGGATCCGGACGGCCTCCGTCACGGCCTGTTCCATGGTTTCCGTTGCCATAATGTTTTTCGAATTTGCGGATACTCCCGGAGCGGAGCGATTCCCGGGAGCCGTCTTGTGTTAATGGTTCAGGGGCAGCACTTCGATCCAGTAGTCGTCCGGATCGTTGATGAAGTAGAGTCCCATTTCGTGGTTTTCGAAGCAGACGCATCCCAGCTCCTTGTGGTAGGCGCGTACGGCTTCGTAGTCGCCCGCGACGCGGACGCAGAGGTGGCTTTCGTTCTCGCCCAATTCGTAGGGCGTCGCGGCGTGATCCCGCAGCCAGGTCAGCTCCAGGCGGAACCCGGTTTCTCCGTCGCCCAGGTAGGCGAGGATGAAGCTGCCGTCGTCGGCCTGCTTGCGTGAAATCTCTTTCAGACCGAGGGCCCGGTCGTAGAACGCGAGGCTGCGTTCCAGGTCGGTGACGTTGATGTTGAAATGGTCGAAGCGGGCTTTGATTTCCATAGAAAAAATTGTCGTGTTTTCGTTGAATATCCTGTTTCGTTTTCGCCGTTGGGCGCGTCCGGATTCCGTCTGCCCTTGCAGCGCGGAAATGGAAAGAGGCTTTCGTCGTTTCCTGTTCGGGGGGCCGGAAGCGGCTGTCGTCCCGATACTGCGATCGCCCGGTTTCCGGGATGGCTCACGGCTCCGGGTCGTGGTCGTAAGGCCGGTTTGCATCTTCCGTTTGCGGCGACGCGGGCGGGAAATCGGTTTCGCTTCGTTCCCGGAGGCGGCGACGCGATCCGCTTTTCCGGTCGCGGAACCGGACGTTCAGGCACGCGGTCGCATCCGGAGAGCCGGCCGGTCCTCGCGCGGCGAAAACCTTTGGCAAAGTTAGACATTTTTGGATATTCCTTGTAAAATATGAATTGTTTTTCTTAATTTTGCGCCGCGCTCCGGTCCCCGAAGACGTTTCGGGTGTGGGAGTTAGAGTCGTTGAATAATTGAAAAAATATAGAAAACTATGGGAAGAGCGTTTGAATATCGCAAGGCGCGCAAGTTGAAGCGTTGGGGGCACATGGCCCGGGTGTTTACCAAGATCGGCAAGGAGATCGAAATAGCCGTCAAGTCGGCGGGTCCCGATCCTTCCGCCAACACCCGCCTGCGCATCCTGATTCAGAACGCCAAAGCGGAGAACATGCCCAAGGAGAATATCGAACGTGCGATCAAGCGTGCCACGGAGAAGGATTCGGCCGACTACAAGGAGGTGATCTACGAAGGATACGGCCCGCACGGCATTGCGGTCATGGTGGAAACGGCGACGGACAACACCAACCGCACGGTGGCCAATGTCCGCATGCACTTCAGTCGTTGCGGCGGTACGCTGGGTAACAGCGGCAGCGTGGCTTTCCTGTTCGAGCACAAGTGCGTGTTCAAGTTCCACGTGCCGGCAGGTACGGATTTCGAAGAGCTGGAGCTTTCGATGATCGACCTGGGCGTGGACGAGTTCGCACCCGAAGACGAAACGACCGTTACGGTCGAGGCGCCCTATGAGTCGTTCGGTGCGATCCAGAAATGGCTCGACGACCAGAACTACGAGATCGTGTCGGGCGAGTCGATCCGCATCGCTACGGATACCAAGGAGCTTCACGGCGAGGAGCGTGAGGCGGTCGAGAAGCTGATCGAGCGTCTGGAGGAGGACGACGACGTGGTGAACGTCTATACCGCCATGAAGGACGAGGCGGAAGAGGAGTAGTTTTTCGTTTCGCACATAAAGACGATCCCGGCATTTCACGATGCCGGGATTTTTTGTTTGGCGGAGGGGGCGGGGGACTTCGCCCGACTGTCGTGTCGGCCGGAGCCTCGGCGGTTGCGTCCCGGCGTTTCGTTACATCCCTTTCCGGGCGATCGCCCAGGCCAGGCGGTTGTAGGCCGCGAGCAGCGGACCGCGCCAGCGGACGGGCAGTGCGTTGAGGATGCGCAGTTTGCGCAGCGTACGCCGGTCGTGCCGGGTGTAGGCGAAGAATTTCGCAGCCCGCGCGGCTTCCGCCGTGCCGCCTTTGGCGCTGACGACGAGGGCTTTGCCCAGTGCTGCGCGGGCGACGTATTCGTTGCTCGAATCGCGGGCGGCGGGTTCGTATAGGTCTTCGAAGGAAAATCGCGTCTGTTCCGGGCGGTAGATGGCTGCCGAACGGTTGGAAGCGGCTTTCGAGTAACGCACGAGCCGGGCCGGGGAGAAGCAGACCGGGCTGGTGCGTGCGAGTTTCGTCCAAAGGTATTGATCTTCGCCCATGCGCATCCCTTCGGGGAATCCGCCCAGCGAGAGAGCCGGTTCCCGCCGGAGCGTAGTCGAGGAGGGGATCAGCACGTAATGGGAGAGCGCTTCGGTGAAGAAATCCACGACACCCTCCGTTTGCGGAGTGTCGCCCGGTGTCAGGTGATGTCCGTCATCCACGTTGAAAGAGGTTGCGTAGGCTCCGCAGCCCGGGTAGGCAGCGATCAGACGTTCGATTTCTGCCAGATAGCCCGGTTCCCACGTATCGTCCCCGTCCAGCAGGGCGGCGTACTCTCCGCAGGCTTCCTGCATGGCCCGGTTGCGGGCGGCGCTTACGCCCCGGTTCTCCTGCCGGATCAGCCGGATGAGGGGCGAGCCGATCTCCTCGACCCGGGCGGCGCTTCCGTCGGTCGAACCGTCGTCCACGACGATGATTTCAAGAGGCTGCGAGGTTTGTGCCAGCACCGAACGGAGGGTGCAGGCGATCTCTTTCTCTTTGTTATAGAGGGGAATGACGACCGAAATATCAGATTTCATAGCTCGATTTTTCCGGGAGTATCCGCTCGAAAGCCTTGCACAGACGCTGGCATTGGCGGTCGAAGTCGGAGATGTGCTCGCTGTCGTTCAGGCAGATCATCCGCCAGCGCTGCTGTTCGATGTCGCGGCAGATGCTTTCGAGCGAGTCGTCCGTGAGGGTCATCAACCGGCAGTCGGCCATCGAGCGGGGCGCGAAAGCTCCCGAGGCCAGCATGTCGTAACGGACGAGCCAGTGCGAGAGATCGCTCAAGGAGCGGATTCGGTGACGGCAGGAGGCGTCCAGCTCCTGGGGCCAGCGTTCCCAGGCTTGCCGAAAGCGCTCCGTGAGGTAGGGCTGGGGCATGTGGGAGTCGTTGAAACCCGGGAAGAAGCCCCAGGGTAACAGCGTGAGGGTTTTCAGCAGGCTGACGATACCGTAGCGTGGCGAGAACCACCGGGCGATGTGGTTGCGGATAGCCGTGCGTTTATCGTGCAGGCGGTTGATCAGCTCCAGGTCGTTGTAGATGATATGCCCGACCGACGAAGGTTGTACGACGCTCAGGCGTGCCATGTCGCAGGGCACACCCCGGCGAAAAAAATCCTCCGGCCGGCAGCCGCGCGTAAGAAACGTGTCGTCGTTGAAGAGTACGAACCGGTCGGCCAACCCTTCGATGCGGTGGATATTCAGTTCGATGGTGTTCGAATTGAATGTGGGGAGGTATTCCGCCGGGATGAAATCCCGGTGATTCACGATGTGCAGCTTGGGGTGGTCGCGCCGTAACCACGCAGGCAGGTGTCCCCAGGTAATGAAATGCACCTTCCGCACCCAGGGAGCGAAACGTTCCGCACTCCGGAACCAGTAGTGCAGATTGCGCCAGTCGCGGTAACGGATCTCCGAGGCATCGTCGTTCTCCGCCTGTCGTGTGCGGACGAACTCTTCGCGCCAGGCGGGATCGTTGCCGTCCACCCACAGGATTACGAAATCTATCTCGTTCATTTTTGCTGTTTGGCAATTAAATTTTATTCGGGTTCTTGTCCGTTTCCGTTTTTTTCGATCTTCGGGTGACTGCGGGATTTTCAGGCCGCCCTCTTCGGGGTGTTTTTGCGAGGAATCCCTTTTTGCGTAGATACCGAAGCCCCGGTGTTTACTGTACCAGCAGGTTGCAACCGCGTATGTCGCTGCGGTCGATACGTCCTTCGATTTCGAAACTGCCGTCGTCGAAGACGCGGCCGATGTCCTGCGTCTGGATGAAGGCGCAGGAGTAGCGGTTGGCCAGGTCGATGATGTCGATCCCGCCCCGCACACCTGCCGGGCGGATGTCGAAGGGATCGTTCACGTCGCGTACGAGCACCCGCATCCAGCCCGGTGTGCGGAAGATGCCGCTGCCCGAAGAGTAGGCTTGCGAGGTCAGTTCGGCCATGCCGTATTCCGAGTGGATGCTTTCTACGCCGAACGCTTCGCAGAGGATGCGGTGGAATTGGGCCTTCGGAAGCTCCTCCCGGTGCCCTTTCATACCGCCGGTCTCCATCACGACCGTATTTTCGAATTTCGGGGCGTATCGCTCCGCGAGGTCCCAGAGTGCGTAGCTGACACCCAGCAGGATTTTGGGCTTCGGATCGCGGGCCATGTCCGCGAGCAGTTTTTCGTAGTCGTCGAGGTAAAAGCCGCCCGAACCGCAGGCTGCGATCAGTCGGTCGGCCATATAGACCAGCGACGAACCTTCGCGCTGGAGATAGTTGGGCAGCAATCCGTAGAGGCTCCACCCGGCCGGATCGCCGTAAAACGTCCGGAAGGCCGTGAGAAACGCCTTTTCATAGTGGGCCAGCGATTGCATGAAGTGCCGCGAGGGAATCGTGCCGCCCGTGTTGCTCGACGTGAAGACGATTTCGGGGGGCCGGTCGCCGGCATAAACTTCGCGTCGCTTGAACAGCTCGATCGGCAGGAACGGAATCTTGAAGACGATCGAACGGCCGCGGAAGAAGACGTAAGCCTTGACCTTGGCACCCCTCCTTGAGGAAGTTGGTGCGCGTGCTTGAGTTTGAAATTGTAGTCGTGGTCGTCGGTCTGGGGCCCGAAGCGGATCTCCTTCACGACCACTTTCGTCTGATTGGCTTTCAGTTCCTTGGCTTTCTTCTTTTGCTGGTAAAGGAATTTCTGGTAATCGTCGATGCGGCATACGGGCGGCTCGGCCTTCGGAGAGATCTCGATCAGGTCGAGTTCCAGTTGTCGGCGAGCTTGAGCGCATCGCGTATCGGCAGAACCTGCGGCTGGCCGACGTTGTCGCCCACGACACGCACTTCGGAGCCGTTATCTGCTTGTTGATGCGGTGCGGGTTCTCCTTGACGGGCGGGCGGCGCCCGTAGCGGTTGTTGGCGGTGCCGGCTGCCGGTTTCGGCCTGTTATTCCCGGGGAATGGTTTCGGTGCTGATAATCGTAAAGTAAATGGGCCTCGGCGGGAATGGTTTCGGTGCTGCGATAGTTGTGACGTATTAGTCCCCGAAATAAGTTAATAATGTGTTCTTTTCTTTTCCAGTTTGTTGGCCTCGATCTCCTCCTGGCTCACCAGTCCGGCGATGAGGTCGCGGAAGCCTTCCAGCGTCATCTGACCCTTGTCGCCCTCGCCTTGTGCGCGTACCGACACGAGGCCCTCGGCCTCTTCCTTCTCGCCGACGATCAGTAGGTAGGGGACGCGTTTCAGTTCGTTGTCGCGGATCTTGCGGCCGATTTTCTCGTTGCGGTCGTCGACTTCGGTGCGGACGTCGCTGCGGTTGAGGTACTCCGCAACCTGCTGGGCGTAGTCGTTGAACTTCTCCGAAATCGGAGCACCACGACCTGGTCGGGCGAGAGCCACAACGGGAACTTGCCGCCCGTATGCTCGAGCAGTACGGCCACGAAACGCTCCATCGAGCCGAACGGCGCACGGTGAATCATGATCGGGCGGTGCAGTCTTGTCGTCCGCGCCCTTGTACGTCAGATCGAACCGCTCCGGCAGGTTGTAATCTACCTGAATCGTACCCAACTGCCACTTGCGGCCGATGGCGTCCTTGACCATGAAATCGAGCTTGGGACCGTAGAACGCGGCTTCGCCGTACTCCACGACCGTATTGAGTCCCTTCTCCTCAGCGGCCTGCATGATGGCGCTTTCGGCCTTCTCCCAGTTTTCGTCCGAGCCGATGTACTTCTCCTTGTTGTTGGGGTCGCGCAGCGAAATCTGTGCCGTATAGTTGTCGAACTTGAGCGTCTTGAAGATGTAGAGCACGATGTCGATCACTTTCTCGAACTCTTCGAGCAGCTGGTCGGGGCGTACGAACAGGTGGGCGTCGTCCTGCGTGAAGCCGCGTACACGCGTCAGCCCGTGCAGCTCGCCCGACTGCTCGTAGCGGTAGACGGTGCCGAACTCCGCCAGGCGCACGGGCAGCTCCTTGTAGGAGCGGGGCTTCGAACGGTAGATTTCGCAGTGATGCGGGCAGTTCATCGGTTTGAGCAGGTATTCTTCGCCCTCGATCGGAGTGTGGATCGGCTGGAACGAGTCCTTGCCGTATTTGGCGTAGTGGCCCGAGGTCACGTACAATTCCTTGTTGCCGATGTGCGGGGTAATCACCTGCTGGTAGCCGTATTCCTTCTGCACGCCCCGCAGGAACTGCTCCAGACGGTCGCGCAGGGCAGCGCCTTTGGGCAGCCACAGGGGTAGCCCCTGGCCTACGCGTTGCGAGAAGCAGAAAAGCTCCAGCTCCTTGCCCAGCTTGCGGTGGTCGCGTTTCTTGGCCTCCTCCATCATCGCCAGATACTCGTCGAGCATCGACTTCTTGGGGAAGGAGATGCCGTAAATGCGGGTGAGCATCTTGTTCTTCTCGTTGCCGCGCCAGTAGGCTCCGGCGACCGAGGTGAGCTTGATGGCCTTGATCAACCCCGTGTTGGGCAGGTGCGGTCCCCGGCAGAGGTCGGTGAATGCGCCGTTGGTGTAGAACGAGATCGTGCCGTCTTCCAGGTCGCGGATCAGCTCCACTTTGTAAGGATCGCCCTTTTCGGTGAAATTCTTCAGCGCGTCGGCTTTCGATACTTCCGTGCGGATGAGTTGCTCCTTGTTGCGCGAAAGTTCGATCATCTTCTTCTCGATGGTTTCCAGATCGGCTTCGGTGATGGGCACGGGTGAGTCCACGTCGTAGTAGAATCCGTTCTCGATCGCCGGGCCGATGCCGAACTTGATGCCCGGATAGAGGGCTTCGAGCGCCTCGGCCAGCAGGTGCGACGAGGTGTGCCAGAAAGCGTGCTTGCCTTCGGGGTCGTCCCACTTGTAGAATTTGATCGAAGCGTCCTCTTCGATGGCGCGGTTGAGATCGACGGTCGCGCCGTTTACCGATGCGGCCAGGGAGTCGGCAGCTAAACGAGGGCTGATACTCTCGGCGATCTGATAAGCCGTAGTCCCTTTGGCGAACTCTTTGACGTTGCCGTCCGGAAAGGTGATTTTAATCATTTGTAAATTATTGTTTTGGGGCCTTCGGCGCTTCCACAATTACGAGACGGAATACACCTCCGGTTCGCCCGGTTTTACTGTTTTGCCTGCGGCTTTCCGGCGGGCTTGTCCGCGCAGGCGGATAGGGCCGGATTGTCGCTTATGCTTGTGACAAGGAACGTGCCGGGAAGCGGTTTCTTGTCCGGATCGGCTCCGTTGCCGTATGACACTATGCCTTGAATCGGCCGGGACCGTCGGGAGAGTGCGTGCCGTCCGATTTACGGAGCCGACTATCCGTTCGGTTTTCGGAGCCGCGTTCAGCCGGTTTAACTCTCTTTCTCCGTATCGGGCAGGTCCTTCACGGACAAGTCCCTTCCGCCCCGTTCGCGCTCGGCGTGCGGCAGCGGGTTGCTCGTCCATTCGGCCCAGGCGCGGCGGTTGTTCACGATGTCCGTGGCCAGGTAGATGGCGTTGCGCATCGATTGCGGGTCGGCCTTGTCCTGTCCGGCGATGTCGAACGCCACGCCGTGATCGGGCGATGTCCGTACGCTGCCCAGGCAGGCCGTGAAATTCACCCCGTCGGGCGAGAGGGTCTTGAACGGCGTGAGTCCCTGATCGTGATACATGGCTAGTACTGCGTCGTAATCCCGGTAGTGGCCGCTGGCGAAGAATCCGTCGGCAGCGAAGGGGCCGAAAGCGAGTATGCCTTTTTCGTAAGCCTCATTGACTGCCGGTCGGATGATGTGTTCCTCTTCCGAACCGAGCAGACCGCCGTCGCCCGCGTGAGGATTGAGTGCCAGCACCGCGATACGGGGTTCGACGATGCCGAAATCCGCCTTGAGCGACGAACGCAGCTGTTCGAGCCGTGTGACGATCTTCTGCCGGGTCAGGTCGTGGCTGATCTCGGTGACCGGGATGTGGATCGTGACCAATCCCATGCGGAGCAGGTCGCTGCACATCATCATCAGGGGTTCGCCGCCCAGCTCGGCCGCCAGAAATTCGGTGTGTCCCGTATAGCGGAAGTCGTCCGACTGGATCGACTCCTTGTCGATCGGAGCCGTGACCAGTGCATCGAGCTGTTCGTCCCGCAGGTCGCGCACGGCGGCGTGGAGCGCCTCGGCTGCCGCCCGGCCCGCCTCCGGCGAGGCCGTACCCGGCTCGATCTTCGTTTCGTCGCCGCAGAGAATCAGGTTGATCTTGCCCCGGCGTATCTCGTGTATCGAAGAGGCGATATGGAAGGGGACGGGTTCCAGATCGGCGATGGTTTTCTGGTAAAATTCCGCCGCTTTCAGGGATCCGTAGATGACGGGCGTGCAGAGTTCCGTCATACGCGGATCGGCGAAAGTCTTGAGAATGACTTCCCAGCCGATGCCGTTCGGATCACCCTGCGTGATGCCTATTTTGAGTCTGTTTTCCGACATAAATAAAATTCTTTGTTCCGTTTTCGCGCACGCGATCCGACGATAGAATCCGTCTTTTCGCTGTTTGCCGGGCGAAAACGCTCTGTTTCAATCTACAAATATAGGATATTTTTTCGGAGTTCGCGGATTTTGCGCCGAAATTATGACCGGATGTAAATTTTTTTGCCGAAAATTATGGGGGGGGGAATTTTTTCTATCTTTCGGAAAGTTTTGAACCCATTAAATTGGAAGTGTATGAAAAAGTTGCTTTTATCGGTGGTTGCGGCATTCTGCATAACCGCTTCGCCGGCCCAGAGTTTTGAAGAGTTGTTAGCTCCGGTCCATTCCTGTTGCGAGCGTGGGAATCGGGCGATGGAAGCGAAGAGGTATGCGGAAGCGGAGCGTGAGTACCGGGAGGCGATCCGCCTTTTCGAGACATTGCCCGATAGTGTCCGGACGCAGCTCGACGAGTGGAATTACGGCGGCTATTTGAGAGGCGAATATTACAACCTGGCTTGTGCACAGTCCCGACTGAACAAACGCAGGGCGGCTGTGGCGAGCCTTGCGGCCTATGTCGATTGCGGGAACTGCGATTACTCCTGGATGATCGAAGATCCCGATCTGGACAATATCCGCTCCGAGAGGGGATATGCGGAGACTGTAGAAAAAGCTCGTGAGCAGGGCGATTTCATGTGGATCTTGCGGCAGGCGGGGCCTTACGATTCCTCTGCGCCGACGGATTCTCTTCCCCGGTTCCGCTATGCCGATCCCAACGACCGCGATCTGGTGCGGGTGCGGGAGTATTTCAACTTGGACAGTATTGCCGGCAGCGGCGACGAACTGTCGAAGATCCGGAACCTGATGCACTGGGTGCACAATGCGGTACGTCACGACGGCAGTTCCCGCAATCCGACCTCTCGCAACGCGATCGATCTGATCGAGGTGTGCCGCAAGGAGAACCGGGGAATCAACTGCCGTATGATGGCTCAGGTGCTCAACGAGTGCTATCTGGCGATGGGTTTCAAGTCGCGCTTCGTGACCTGCATGCCCCGGAAGATGGTCAATGACTGTCACGTTATTAATGTCGTCTATTCCGCGACGCTCGACAAGTGGGTTTGGGTCGATCCCACGTTCGATGCCTACGTGGTCGATGAGAACGGGGTGATGCTTTCGATCCAGGAGGTTCGGGAGCGGATGCGCGACGGGCGTCCCTATTTCCTGAACGAGGATGCCAACTGGAACAACGAGTCGCCCCAGACGCAGAAACATTATCTCGATACCTATATGGCCAAGAACCTCTATTACCTGGTATGCTCCGACCGGAGCGAGTTCGACACCGAAACCTGGTGCGAAGGCAAGCATCCGATCTATTATGTTGCGCTGATTCCGGAGGGCTATGATTGCGACCGGGAGTATCATTTCATGACGACCAACGACAAATGGTTCTGGGCATCGCCGTATGCGGAGTGATTTCGGTCTGCGTTGGTTCCGAACCCTCTCCCGATCCTGCGGAGAGGGTTTTTTAGTCGCTCGGAAACAGGAGTGTATATTCTGTCGCTGGCCGGTGTGGGGCGTTTTTTAAGAATGGCGGAATGTGCGCCCGGCTAAGAAACGGAGCGCTTGGGGGAGGGAGAAATTCCGATAGGTATTCCGGTCCTCCGTATCGCTGCCGTTCTTTTTCGGCTGTCAGTTGTCTGTTTTCCGATATATGTTCGCCCGGCGTCGGGCTTATGCCGTAGAACCGTCTGTGTTTGACGTAATTACTTCCCGTTTTTCCCGAAATCGTTCGCCGAGGAGATAAAAGTCGCTAAACTAAAAAATGCACCGGACGGGGATTTGCCGGCTGAATGCCGACTCTCCGGTCCGGTTCTCTCTCGTCTTTCGGACTTGTCTTATCTCTTTGCGCTCGCCTGCCGGCGGAATTCGGCGCAGACGACGGCCGTGGCGATCGCTACGTTGAGCGATTCCGAACCGTTGCGGTCGGCGGGATAGGGCGGGATGAACAGTTTGTGCGATACGTGTCGTGCGGCGGCCGGAGCGATCCCTTGGCCTTCGTTGCCCATCAGGACGATCCCGCCCGGCGTAAGGGGTGTCGAGTAGATGTTTTCCCCCTCGAGGAAAGTCCCGTAAACGGGAATATTCCGCTCCCGAGCCTGTGCCAGGTACGGTTCGAGGGCCGTGTAGTGGACTTTGACCCGCAGGATGGCCCCCATGGTCGCCTGCACGACCTTCGGGTTGTAGCAGTCGGCGGTCGTTGGGGAACAGACGATCTCGGGGATGCCGAACCAGTCCGCCAAGCGGATGATTGTGCCCAGGTTGCCCGGGTTCTGCACCTGGTCGAGCGCCAGCACCAGCTCCCGTTGTGCCGTATCGGGCCGGAAAGGATGATGCGGGATTTCGACCAGCGCCAGCGAATCCGACGGGGTCTTCAGCAGCGAGAGCCGCTCCATTTCACGCGAAGACACGGTTTCGACTTCGCCGCCCTCGAAAAGCCCTTCCAGGGCGAATATCTTGCGGACGCGCAGGGCGGAGGTGCACAGCTCCCCGATGAACTTGTGTCCTTCGGCTACGAACAGCCCGTGTTCGGTGCGGCTGCGTTTGTCGGCCAGCGAGCGGACGAGTTGTATTTCGGCTTTGGTCATGGTTGCTGCCGTTTTTCGATCGTGAATGTTGTGCCTTCGGTGGCCGGGTGGGTATCGGGAAATACCGTGCGGGCCTCTTCGACCAGAACGCTCTCTTCCTTGTAGCGGGACGAGTAGTGTCCGATTACGAGCCGTCCGGCGCCGGCTTTGAGGGCGATGCGGGCCGCTTCGACCGTAGTGGAGTGACCCCGCTCGCGGGCGATCTTGTGCTCGGCGTGGGCGTAGGTCGTTTCGTGGTAGAGCAGATCGGCCCCCTCGACGAGTTTTGCCGCTTTGGGCGACCAGCTCGTATCCGAGAGATAAGCATATGAACGTGGCGCGTAAGGTCGGTAGGTCAGTTCCGCATTGGGGAGCGTGTCTCCGTTGTCGAGCAGAATATCTTCGCCTCGCTTGGCGGCCGTGATCCGGGCGATCGAGAGTCCGTATTCCGTGATTTTCTCCTTGCGGACGTTCAGCGGGGGCTGTTTCTCCCGGAACAGGTAGCCGGAGGTGGGGATGCGGTGACGCAGGGGAACGCTCCACACCTCGAGCGTGCGGTTTTCGAACAGTAGGGCGTGCCGGGTCGTATCGACTTCCACCCATTCGATTTCGTAGGGTAGTTGCGTGTCGAAGTAGCGCAGGTGGCATCCGAGCATTTCGCCCAGCGGCGCGGGACCGAAAATCTTGAGCGGCGTGCGGCGTCCGTAGAGCCCCAGCGTCGAGATCAGCGGAAAGAGTCCGAAGACATGGTCGCCGTGCAGGTGCGAGATGAATACCGCCCGCAGTTTCAGCGGATTGATTCCGTAGCGGAACATTTGCTGTTGTGCGCCCTCGCCGGCATCGACCAGGTAGTGCTGTTCGTGTACCTTGACGATCTGCGCCGACGGATGTCGGTCGGGCGTAGGTTTGGCCGAAGCCGAGCCTAATATGGTTACGCTGAAACTCATCTTTTTTCGATTTTATAGGGCATCTTTCGCCCTTCCTCGTCCTCCCCGAAAGGGAGATACTTGAAGTATGTCCCTTCCGTGTCGTCCGTCGTCATGTCAAAATCTGCACCCCTAAAATCAAAAAAGGGCGGCAGGATATGGGGACTCTTTCGCCCCTTTTTCGCTCTTTCCGACTGGGGAATACTTAAAAGTATGCCCATCCGGCCATCGCATCGTCCTGTCAAAACCTGTGCCCTTAAAATCAAAAAGGGTTGCAGGGAATGGATACCTTCCGTTCTTCCTCGTCCTTTCCGAAAAGGGTGACAGCCGCGTCGAAACCCATGCTGCAGGAATTGGAAGAAGTTCGAGGGTTTCCGTGTTCTCCGCCCGCCGGTTTTGTAAGACTGGGTTTCGAACGGTCGGAAACCTTCCGGCTGCCGGAGACGAAGAAAGGGAACGGCTTTGACGGTTCGTTCCCTTTCTTTGTCTGGGAATTATTGTAACAGGAAACGCTCGCAGTCCAGAGCGGCCATACAACCCGAACCGGCGGCCGTAATCGCCTGGCGATAGTGGGGATCCTGCACGTCGCCGGCGGCGAAAACGCCTTCGACGCTGGTGCGGGAGCTGCCCGCTGCGGTTTTGATATAACCTTCGGCGTCGAGTTCCAGTTGGTCTGCGAAAATCTCCGTGTTGGGATGGTGTCCGATCGCCACGAAGAAGCCGGCGATGTCGATTTTGGTTTCCGTGCCTTTGTTGTCGCGCAGCAGGGCGCCCGTTACGCCGGTTTCATCGCCCAGCACTTCGGCCGTGTTGTGCTCGAAGAGGACTTTGATGTTCGGGGTGTTCATCACCCGCTCCTGCATGGCTTTCGAAGCCCGCAGGTAGGGCTTGCGGACGATCAGATATACCTGGCGGCAGATCGAAGCCAGGTAGGTGGCCTCCTCGCATGCCGTATCGCCGCCGCCGACGACCGCTACGTCCTTCTTGCGGTAGAAGAATCCGTCGCAGGTGGCGTTCGGAGGGCAGTCCCAGGTATTTGGCTGCGGCGCCGGTCGAAATGATCAGGGCTTCGGCTTGGATCTCCTTCTCTCCGTTCACGATGACGTGGAACGGGCGCGAGGAGAGATCGACGCTGGTAATGACGCCCGGGCGGATATCCGCCCCGAAGCGCAAGGCCTGCTGGCGCATGTTATCCATGAGTTTGGGGCCGTCGATGCCTTCGGTGAAACCGGGGAAGTTTTCGATTTCGGTGGTGGTGGTGAGCTGTCCGCCCGGTTCGATCCCTTCGTAGAGTACCGGCGAGAGATTCGCCCGGGAGGTATAGATCGCAGCCGTATAGCCCGAAGGGCCGCTGCCGATGATCAAACATTTTACGTTTTCCATAAAGTATTTTTTTTGTTAAGTTATTAAGCTTCGACGTATTCGTTTTCTTCGATGTAGCGCGGTGTGAATCCGCCGACGATGCGTCCGTTGTAGTCGGCAAGCGCCCAGAGCCCTTCGCTCCGAATGCGGGAACAGCCCGTGTAAGGGTTGTAATCGACGATTTCGTAGCGGGGTTCGATCACGTAGCGCCCCCGTTTGTCGATCAGGCCCATGCCCTGTGCGGTCTGGACTTCGGCGCGTCCTTCGCGGAAGTCGGCGGCCCAGACGAACTGCGGCGCGATAACCGGTCGGTTTTCGGTATCGACGAACCCGTAGCCGGTTTCGTCTTCCACACGAACCAGTTGATCGGACATCTCGCCCACGAACAGATGCCCCGGAAATTCGGGCAGCGTGGTGTAGCGGGACGGTTCCGCGTCGCAAAGCATCTGCCCCTTGCCGCCCTGTTCGCGCACGAACTGACGCAGACGTTCGAATCCTTCGGCGTCGTGTCCTTCGCCGAAACGGGCGAAATGGTACCGGACGGGAATCAGTCGTCCGTCGGAGGTGACGTAGAGGTTTCCGGGTTTGAGGTTGTTGTGGCTGAAGTCCAGCTCGGACAGTCCCGCCTCCAGTTTATCGAGCGCCGACCGCAGGGATTCGGCATCGAACTCTGCGGCGCAGACCGAAAGGGGGCGCCCTTCGGGCAGCCGATGCAGCACCACATCGCAGGTGCGGGTCGTCCCGGTGTCGTCCGTGTAGGTCATTTCGTCGCGCAGGATCGTGTATTCGGTAAGCAATGGTGTCCGGAGGTACCGAAGCCGGGCCGCTGTCTGTTCGACGGCGAAGATCGAGGCTGTCGAGAGCGGGAAGCAGAGCAGGTATTTCCGGCTCTGCCATTCGATTTCCGCTTCGGCGAAGCGACTGGTGCGCGACAGGACTACTCCTCCCGTCGCCGTCCGGCGGGGACGGCAGTCGCGGAGCGTCGAAAAGGCCAGATCGGGAGCCTGGAGCGCTTCGGTGAAGTTATAAAGGGTGGGAACGGTCATCTTTTTACTGTATTTTGATGCTGATCGAGCCGATGTTGAGGATGGCGATGAGTTCGGCGATCGACGTGTTGTAACTCATTCCTCGGAAGGGTGGCTTGGCCAGATCGCCCCGCACCTGTCGGATCGCCTCCGAAAGCTCTTCGGGCATCGGACTCGAACAGTCGTGCAGCAGTCTTGCGTAGCGGTTGTCGGCGGGAATCTCCTCTTCGGTCGGAAAGAGCAGCGAACGTGAGTCGGACGTGGTGGCGATATGGATGTTGATCAGGAGCACCTTGCCGTCGGTGGTTCCGATGGTGCGGATCTTTTCGCAGATCGCAAGCTGTTCGCGTTCGTCGCAGTCCGAGGCTTCCCCGTCGGTGATGTTGAAGACGATGGGCGGAAAACTTTCGCTGTGGGCCGGATTCGTGCACCACGCTTGTGTCAGGTCGCGGATTTGCAGCAGCGCTTCGTACATGGGTGTCTGGCCGACGGCTTTCGGAGCGATCCAGGCCGGCATCGAAATCTTGCGGAAGGTGGCTTCGCCGTCCGGCATGCGGCGCTCCACGACCGTTTCTGCGAAATCGACGGGCAGAGCGGCCAGCCGCGATACCGGAACCAGCGGCTCCGGATCGTTCAGCAGCGATACGATTCCGTCGCCCGAATAGCCCAATACCGCGATGTCGTAGTAGTCGCGCACCTCGTCGCTGCGCCGGGCCCGTTCGATGAGTTCGAACAGCAGCCGGTTGGTGACTTCGGCGACGGCTTCGGCCTTGGTGGTCTGCCGTCCCCGGAACAAGAGTTTCTCCGCCATCGAGCCGGATTGGTCGATGGCCAGGATGAAGGCTGTGCGGTGGCTCCGCGTGATACTTTGGGTGTACATTATCGGATTCCTCTTACGGTGTGGTAGTCCTGCATTTTCTCCTCCTCCGAATCGGCATCCACGCCGTATCCGACGGCCATGGCGGGCGAGCAGTCGCGGGCCCGGTCGTCTTCGGCGGATTTACGGAGCGTTTCGCGGGTTCGCTCTCCGGCTGTCACGGCTTCTGCGATCTCTTCTGGGGAGGGAGCGTGTCCGAGCAGTTGCGCGAGCACCCCTTCCGCCCAACTGCGGGCGTAATGGTCGTAGTCGGCGCGGTCGCGCCGTTGTCGATGAGCGCATTCTCGGCGGCGATGAAGTCGTAGGCCTTGACGTCCACGCCGACGCGGCAGCCGTCGCAGAGCGTGCCGTTGCAGAGCATCGAGGCGCCGTCGATCCGGCAGTCGTCGCCGATGCGGACTTCGCGGATGAAGCGCGCCCCGACGATCCGGCAGCCGCGTCCCACCTCGCCCAGCTCCGAGGAGCGCTCCTCGGCGTAGGTGCGGATCATCGCCTCCAGCGCCGCCATGGTCTGCGGGCGGTGGCGGTAGATGGCCAGCACGTAGGCGACCTGTGCCGACAGACGGTCGAAGACGGGGACCGTGCGCCCGCCGCATTCGTTCATCGCGGCCACCGCCGTGCCGTTGCCGAAGGCCGAACGCGAGCGGCATTCGAGCGCCGTGACGCCCTCGACGGACGAACCCTCGCCGATGCGGTAGTTCCTGACGCGCGAACGGACGATGCGGGCTCCCGGGTCGAGGACGACGCGTCCCTCCAGCCGGCTTTGCAGAATCCCGGACGGCGAACGTCTCCGGAACCTCCACCGCGTCCCAGTTCTCGGCCGAGTTGCCGAGGCGTTCGAGTGCGGAGATTTCGTCGGGGGTCAGTTTGCGGTGCGTCGTCATCGTTCGGGAAAGGTTATGCAGATGCAAATATAACGATTTGCGGTTAAATCGCAAACTCGCGGCCTGTGCGGTCGATCTCCAGCCGGCGGCCGTCGCGCACGATCCGCGCCCGCCCGCCGCGGACGGTTTCGCCGCGGCCCGGGGCAGGGGCGACTGAGGCGTATGCGGCCTTGGGGTCGATGTAGTGCCACGTGCGGCCGAGGCAGACGGCGGCCAGCCCCTCGGAGAAGTCGAAGCCGTTGTCGTAGAGCGGCGGGACGACGACCCGTTCCGCCGTGCGGTAGCCCCACAGTCCGTTTGCGGCGAAAAGCTCCGGTACGGGGCGCGTCTCCGGAGCGGGGGACCCGCGGTCCGCTCCGTCCGTTTCGGTGGTCTCCGGCGGTTCGTGCCGGACGGCGGCGAGCAGTTCGCCCAGACCGAAGAGCCGCAGCGAAGGGGAGGCGAGCAGGCGGGCGATCCGGTATTCGGCCGCCATGCCGTGCCGTTCGAACAGCGCCAGCGCCTCGCGGTAGGGTGCTTCGTCCGGAATCCGCCGCGGGGTGAAGAGCAGCCCGTCCGCCGTGCCGTAACGGTCGTGTAGCGTCGGATCGACGCGGAGCGCGTGCAGCGCCGTGGAGATCAGCGCGGCCGGATAGTCGTCCAGCGAAGCGTCGAAATCGGCCGCCGTGCGGGCCGGATGCTGGTAGGCCGCCGTGCCCAGCTCGGGACTCTGCTCCCCGGCGAAGGCGGGGAGGAAGGCGGCGTCGAAGTCGATCGGGTGCAGCGCTCCTGCGGGATCGACGATGAGGTTCTCGGGTTTCAGGTCACCGTGGGCCGTCCGGTCGGAGACCATCGCGGCGGCCAGCGTGTCGAATGCCGCGGAGAGCCCGGCCAGGCGCATTCGGTCGCCGGCTCCGGCGGCCCGGCGGACCGCTTCGCGGAGCGTCTCGCCCTCGATCCATTCGTCCAGCACGACATCGACCCATTCTCCCGAAGCCGCCGGACCGACCGAGTCGTAGAGGAAGAGCTCCCGTTCGAGCAGCCGTTTACCGTAGATCTCCCGCAGGTGGCGCATCGGGCGCAGGAAGCACCGCAGCGACCGGATGCGGCCGGCGTGGCGGATGCGGAAGACGGCGGCGGAGTTCCCTACCGCGTATTCGGGGCGTCCCGCAGCGTCGCGGCACACCTCCGCCTCGCCCAGCGTGCGGGCCAGCCCGCGCAGGTCGGAGAGGGTGAAAAGATATTGTCGCAGCGTGTGCATGGGGCGGCTTCCGACGCAGACGCGGGACCTTCCGGAAAGGAAAGGCCCCGCGCCTGCCTGTTCCGGACCCGGCGGGTCCGGTCTGCGTTCCGTTCGGATCAGTGGCAGTCGCAGTGGTTGTGGTCGTGGCCTTCGCAGCATCCGTCGCCGCATCCGCCGTCGCCGCACGAACCGCACGAGCAGCGGATTGCAGGTCTTCGGGCGTTACGTCGCGTACCGAAACGACCTCGACCTCGAAATTGAGGGTCTTGCCGGCCATCGGATGGTTGAAGTCCATTTTCACGGTCTCTTCGCCCACCTCCTTGACGATGCCCGTCATGCGGTTGCCCTGTGCATCGCTCATCGGCACCTGCGAACCTGCGAAGAGGATGTCTTCGGCCAGCTTGCCGTCCACCATGAAGTGCGGTCGCCGTAGCCGTTGTCGATCTTCGTCACGTAGGGGAAGAACTTCGCGCGGCGGACCCATTCGAGCGGGAAGGCGGCCTCCATGCGCGAGTAGGGGTGCGGCCACTCCCCGGCCAGCTCGACGGCCGTGTGGGGGGCGTTCGCCACGACGTTGTCCGCCGTGCCGGCCGCCGCCGCGGCCTCGCATTCGCGCTTGATGGCCACGAGCGCCTCAATGAAGCGGTCCATCTCCTCCTTCGGTTCCGACTCCGTGGGTTCGACCATGAGCGTCTCGTGCACGGGGAACGAGAGCGTCGGGGCGTGGAACCCGTAGTCCATCAGGCGGTGGGCGATGTCGCCGCAGTCGATGCCGTACTCCTTCTTGAAATGCGTCAGGTCGAGTATCATCTCGTGGCCCACGCGGCCCGTCTCGCCCGAATAATAGGTGCGGTACTCCGACTTGAGTGCCGAGGACATGTAGTTGGCGTTCACGATGGCCATTTCGGTGGCGCGGCGCAGCCCCTCCTCGCCCAGCATCTTGATGTAGCCGTAGGTGATCGGCAGCAGCAGGGCCGAGCCCCACGGTGCGGAGGCGACGGCCGTGATGCCCTCGTCGCCGCCCGTCGCCACGACGGGATGCGACGGCAGGAACGCCCGGAGGTGTTCGGCCACGCAGATCGGGCCCACGCCCGGACCGCCGCCGCCGTGCGGCATGGCGAAGGTCTTGTGGAGGTTCAGGTGGCAGACGTCGGCGCCGATGTAGCCCGGGTTCGTCAGCCCCACCTGCGCGTTCATGTTCGCGCCGTCCATATAGACCTGTCCGCCCGCGTCGTGTACGGCGTCCACGATCTCGCGGATGCGGCTCTCGAAGACGCCGTGCGTCGAGGGGTAGGTGACCATCAGCCCGCACAGCTCCGAGGCGTGCTCGCGGGCCTTGGCCTCGAGGTCCTCCACGTCGATATTGCCGCGTTCGTCGCACGCCACCGTCACGATCTTCATGCCCGCCATGGCGGCCGACGCGGGGTTCGTGCCGTGTGCCGAGGCGGGGATGAGCACCACGTTGCGGTAGCCCTGTCCGCGGCTCTGGTGATAGGCGCGGATCACCATCAGGCCCGTGTACTCGCCCGCGGCGCCCGAGTTGGGCTGCAACGAGCAGGCCGCCAGTCCGGTGATCGTGGCCAGGTCCTTTTCCAGTCCGGCGATCAGCTCCAGGTAGCCTTCGGCCTGGTCGGCCGGGGCGAAGGGGTGCATGGCCTGGAACCCGGCCAGCGAGAGCGGCTGGATGAGCGCCGCGGCGTTGAGCTTCATGGTGCACGAGCCGAGCGGGATCATCGAGTTGGCCAGCGAAATGTCGCGCAGTTCCAGCGTCTTGATGTAGCGCATCAGGGCGCTCTCGGAGCGGTAGCGGTTGAAGACCGGTTCGGTGAGGAAGGCCGATTCGCGGCGCAGCGCGGCGGGGATGGCGTCCTCGGCGGCGTGTTTCACGGCCTTCGCCTTGCGGCCCTTCGCGGCGCGGAAGATGCCGATGACGGTCTCGACCTCGGCGGGGGTGGTCACCTCGTCGAACGACAGGCGGACCGTACCCTCCGAGGGGTAGTAGAAGTTGATGCCTTCGTCGAGGGCCAGCGACTGCACGACGGCGGCCTCGGCCTCCACCTCGAGCGTGTCGAAGAATGCCTCCGACGCGAGGCGGTAATCCATCGCCTCCAGCGCGCGGGCTGTCGTCACGGCGGCGCGGTGCGCCGTGCGTGCGGCGCGCCGCAATCCTTCGGGACCGTTGTAAACGCAGTAGAAACCCGTCATCGAGGCCATCAGCGCCGAAGCGGTGCAGATGTTCGACGTGGCGCGTTCGCGCTTGATGTGCTGCTCGCGCATCTGGAGCGCCATGCGCAGCGCGCGGTTGCCCAGCCGGTCCACCGAGACGCCGATGATGCGTCCCGGCATGTTGCGCTTGTAGGCTTCGCGCGTGGTCATGTAGCCCGCCGCCGGGCCGCCGAAGCCCATCGGCGTCCCGAGCCGCTGCGCCGTGCCGACGGCGATGTCGGCCCCCCACTCGCCCGGCGCCTTCAGCAGCGCCAGCGCCAGCAGGTCGCAGACGGCCGTGACGAGCGCGCCGCGGGCGTGCGCCGCGGCGGTGAAGTCGGCGTAGTCGCGCACGGCGCCGTCGGCGGCCGGATACTGCACGACGGCGCCGAACTCCCGACCCGTGAATTCGTATTCGTCGTAGTCGTCCACGATCAGCTCGATGCCGAACGGCTCGCTGCGCGTGAGCAGCACGTCGAGCGTCTGCGGGAAGAGGTTGCGGTCCACGAAGAGCTGGTTGCGGCCCTCCCTGACGGCTTCGCGCGAACGCAGCGAGAACATCATCAGCATCGCCTCGGCCGCGGCCGTGCCTTCGTCCAGCAGCGAACAGTTGCCGATCTCCATACCCGTGAGCGAGATGACCGCGGTCTGGAAGTTCAGCAGCGCCTCGAGGCGGCCCTGCGATATTTCGGCCTGGTAGGGGTGTAGGAGGTGTACCACGCGGGATTCTCGAAGACGTTGCGCGAGACGGCGGCCGGCACGGCGCACGGATAGTAGCCCATGCCTATGAACGAGCGCAGGCAGCGGTTGCGTGCGGCCAGCCCGCGGATGTGGGCGGCGAATTCGTATTCGCTCATCCCCCTTTTCGGGCAGAGCCAGCGGTTTCTTGAGGCGGATCGACTGCGGAATGACCTGCGAGAGGAGTTCGTCGATCGACCTGACGCCGATCACGTCGAGCATCTTTTGCAGCTCGGCGGGGTTGCTGACGCCGATGTGGCGTTCGGAAAATTGATCGAACATAGCGTTGTGTACGGGTGGTTTGTAATTATTTTGGGTCGTATGCGTGTCGGTATTCAGTATTTGAAGCTGCTGCCGCCGATGAACTCCCGGAGGATCGACGTCGGAGGGATTTCGTCGGGCGGAATCGGAATGAAGTTGTCGAGGAACTTGAGGATGCGGCGCGCCTCGTCGTATTCGGGAACCGTGTCGGGAACCTCGCGCAGAATCTTTTCGGCGTAGGGCCGCAGCACGGAGATTTCGTAGAAGAGCGACGAGTTGAGCATCACGTCGGCGTTCTCCTGATAGGGGAAGATGTGCCGCTCCTCGCCGCGGCGCACGGAGGCCCAGCGCGAGAGCGTGGCCAGCGCGTCGGCGCCCCGCTGCGTGTAGTCGCGGGTCAGACGGCGCAGAAGGCGGTTGTCGGTGGTGGCGATGCGCGAGAGGTTGTCCATCGCCACGGACGTGAAGCACGAGATGTAGATGCGGAACTTCTGCTCTTCGGGAATCGAGGGCGTCAGCCGCGGATTCAGTCCGTGGATGCCTTCGATGACCAGAATCGAACGCTCGTCGAGCGTGAGCGGGGCGTTGTGCCACGTGCGGCGGCCCGTGATGAAGTCGTAGCGCGGAATATCGACGCTCTCGCCGCGCATGAGCCGGCCCAGATGGTCGTTGAACAGGTCGAGGTCGATGGCCTCCAGCGCCTCGTAGTCGTACTCCCCGTCGGCGTCCTTCGGGGTTTTCTCGCGGTCCACGAAGTAGTCGTCGAGCGAGATGAGCACGGGGTTCAGCCCCAGCACGCCGAGCTGGATGCCCAGCCGCTTGGCCGAGGTGGTCTTGCCGCTCGACGAGGGGCCGGAGATCAGCACGACGCGCGTGCCGCGCAGCAGGTTGGCCTGGAGAATGGCGTCGGCCACCTCGGCGAACTTGCGTTCGTGGAACGCCTCGGCGAGTTTTATCATGCCTCCGGCGTCGCCCGCGAGGACCTTGGCATTGACGTCGCCCACGGTGGGGACCCCCATGATGCGGACCCACGACTGGTATTCGCGGAAGATGCCGAACATTTTGTCCTGATGGACCGTCCGGACGATCCGGTCGGGATCGGTGCGCAGCGGCAGGGCGAGGTAGAAGCCGTTGTAGTAGGGTTCGATGTCGAAGTGGCGGACGTATCCCGTCGAGGGGGCCAGCGAGCCGTAGAAATAGCCGGCCGTGTCGTCGAGCGTGTAGAGGTCGCTGTAAAGCCGGGGCCGCGAGTCGAGCAGGGCGATCTTGTCGGTGAAACCCTCCTCGGCGTAGCGGGCGCGCACCTCGCTGGTGAGGGCCTTCGTGCGGCGGATCGGCAGGTCGCGCTCCACCAGCTCCCGGATGCGGGCCTTCAGTGCCCCGGTCTGGCGGTCGGAGAAGGAGTCGATGCCGTCGATCTCGCAGTAGAAGCCGTTCTGGCCCATCGAATGGCGGATGTGCAGCGTCCGCCCGGGGTAGAGGTCGCGCACGGCCTTTTGCAGCAGGAACCACGCCGTGCGCTGGTAGACGCGGATGCCCTCGAACGAGGTGATGTCCACGAAGCGGACCGTGACGGGGGTGTATATGCGGTAACTGAGCTCTTTGATGCGGTTGTTCACGAGCGCGGCCAGGAAGGGGCGCGGCCCGGGAGTCAGGCGTTCCGCGACCTCGAGCAGCGTGGTTCCCATCGGGACCTCCAGCTCGCCGCCGAGGTTTTCGCAGATGACTTTGATCGGATCGGTCATGAATGATTTTTGCGTTTAATGCAGGGTAAAGGTAGAAATAATTTGTAACTTTGGCAACTCAAATTCGGATTCGCACCATGAAAAGATGGACCCGTCTGGCCCTGTTCGCCGCCGTCGCGGCCGCTGCGGCCTGCGCTCCCCGCGAGCGCACGATCGTCGTGCTGTCCACGAACGACATGCACGCCAAGATCCAGCATTTCCCCCGCCTGGCCGCCGCCGTCGAGGCGTGCCGCGATACGGTCCCCGATGCGTTGCTGGTCGATGCCGGCGACCGCTGGACGGGCAACGCCTATGTCGATAAGACCGCCGTGCCGGGCAAGCCGGTCATCGAGCTGATGAACCGGCTCCGCTACGACGTGGCCACGCTCGGCAACCACGAATTCGACCACGGGCAGGCGTTTCTGGGACGGATGATCGACAGCATGGATTTCGAGGTCGTCTGCGCCAACGTACTGAGCGACACCTGCACCTTCCCTCAACTGCCGGCTGCGACGATCGTCGAACGCGGCGGCGTGAAGATCGGATTCGTCGGTGCGGTGACGAACTACGAGGGGCCGGGCCATCCGGCGGGCAATGCCGCGAGCTTCGCCGGGCTGGAGTTTCCCGATCCGCAGGCCGAGGCGATCCGCCGGGCCGAAGAGCTGCGGGGCCGGGTGGACGTGCTGGTGCTCGTCTCCCACATGGGCGACGACCGCGACGAGGAACTGCTCGGCAGGACGCGGCTGTTCGACCTGGTGATCGGCGGCCATACGCACGTCTTGCGCGATACGGTGGTGAACGGCACGCTGCTGACGCAGACGGGCAAGGATCTCCGGTATGTGGGCGTGACGGAGATCCGCCTGCGCGGCGGGAAGGTGCAGTCGGCGGATTTCCGCCTCGTGCCGCTGGACGGTTACGGGCCGGACGCCGGGTTCGCGGCCGAGGTGGAGCGCTATTATGCCTCGCCGGAGCTGAACCGCCCCGTGGGCGCGTTCGCCGCGACGATGGACAAGCAGGGACTGGCCAACTGGATGGCGGCGGCCGTGGCCGACGAGGCCGACGCCGAGGTGGGATTCTACCATATCGGCGGCGTGCGGCTCGATTCGATCGTCGCAGGCGGCGTGGGCGTGGCGCGGGTGTACGACCTGGAGCCGTTCGGAACGCAGGTCGCCCGGATGGAGATGACTCCGGCCGAAATGCGCCGGATGATCGTGACGAAGTACAACGAACCGACGCGCGAGGGACACCGCATCGACTTGGTTTCGACGACGCCCTATGCGATTTTGGTCGATGACGAGGACAGGGCCTTCGACGTCCGTTTCCCGGAGTTGCGCGAGGATCGCCGCTACAAGGTGGCCGTGAGCGATTACGTTTACAGGAATTACCACGACCTGCATTGTACCGAAGGGGAGATCACCGGCGAAAAGGTCGCCGACATCCTTATCGGAGAGTTGCGCGAGGGCAGTCCGCTGGAGGCCGACAATGCGCCGCGGCAGAAAGTGGTCCGCACGGAGGCGAAAAAGTTCTGATATTTTGATTTTCAGCGGAAAAAGCGTATCTTTGCACCTCCCGCGTGTGTGCGAAAGACATGCACTTCGGGGAGTAAAATATTAATTATTAACCATTTAACGAGCGATTGTATCGCAAAAAAATTCCACAATGGAAGAAGTAAAGAATGTAGTCGCAAACGCGGATTTCGACTGGAACGCCTTCGAGAACGATCTGGGCGTGTACGACCAGCCGAAGGAACAGATCGCCGAGGAGTATGACAAGACGCTGTCGAACGTCGCCGTCGGCGAGGTGGTCGAGGGCACGGTGACGGCCATCACCAAACGCGAGGTGATGGTGAACATCGGCTATAAGAGCGAGGGCGTGATCCCCGTATCGGAGTTCCGTTACAACCCCGACCTGAAGGTGGGCGACAGGATCGAAGTGTACGTCGAGTCGGCCGAGGACAAGAACGGCCAGTTGTCGCTGTCGCACAAGAAGGCCCGCCAGCTCAAGTCGTGGGACCGCGTGAACGAGGCGCTGGAGAAGGACGAGATCATCAAGGGTTACATCAAGTGCCGCACGAAGGGCGGCATGATCGTGGACGTCTTCGGCATCGAAGCCTTCCTGCCCGGTTCGCAGATCGACGTGAAGCCGATCCGCGACTACGACGTATATGTGGACAAGACCATGGAGTTCAAGGTGGTGAAGATCAACCAGGAGTTCCGCAACGTGGTCGTGTCGCACAAGGCGCTGATCGAGGCCGAACTCGAGGCGCAGAAGCAGATCATCATGTCGAAGCTCGAGAAGGGGCAGATCCTCGAGGGAACCGTCAAGAACATCACCTCCTACGGCGTGTTCGTCGATCTGGGCGGCGTGGACGGTCTGATTCACATCACGGACCTCTCGTGGGGCCGCGTGAACCATCCCGAGGAGATCGTCAAGCTCGACGAGAAGATCCGTGTCGTGATCCTCGACTTCGACGATCAGAAGAAGCGCATCGCGCTGGGTCTGAAGCAGCTCACCCCGCATCCGTGGGAGGCTCTGGATCCCGATCTGAAGGTCGGCGACAAAGTTCGCGGCCGCGTGGTCGTGATGGCCGACTACGGTGCATTCGTGGAGATCGCTCCCGGCGTGGAGGGTCTGATTCACGTTTCGGAAATGTCGTGGAGCCAGCACCTGCGTTCGGCTCAGGAGTTCATGAAGGTCGGCGACGAGGTCGAGGCCGTCATCCTGACGCTCGACCGTTCGGAGCGCAAAATGTCGCTGGGCATCAAGCAACTGACGCCCGATCCGTGGGAGAATATCGAGGTTAAGTATCCCGTCGGCACGAAGTGCAATGCCAAGGTGCGCAACTTCACGAACTTCGGCGTGTTCGTCGAGATCGAGGAGGGCATCGACGGTCTGATCCACATTTCGGACCTGAGCTGGACGAAGAAGGTGAAGCACCCGGGCGAGTTCACGCAGGTGGGCGCCGACATCGAGGTCGTTGTGCTCGAGATCGACAAGGAGAACCGCCGTCTGTCGCTGGGTCACAAGCAGTTGGAGGAGAACCCCTGGAACGAGTTCGAGACCCGTTTCCCCGTGGACAGCATCCACGAGGGCACGATCACCGAGATGACCGACAAGGGCGCCGTCGTATCGCTGGGCGAGAACGTCGAGGGCTTCTGCCCTGCACGTCAGCTCGTGAAGGCGGACGGCACGACCCCGAAGGCGGGCGACAAGCTCGACTTCAAGGTGCTTGAGTTCTCGAAGGCCACCAAGCGTATCACCCTTTCGCACCTGCGTACGTACGATGACGCACGTAAGGAGGCCGTTGCCGCCGAGAAGGCCGAGAAGCGTGCCGCCGCCGACGCTACGAAATCGACGGTGAAGAAGATCAACGCTTCGGTCGAGAAAACGACGCTGGGCGACATCGCCGGTCTGGCCGCTCTGAAGAGCGCCATGGAGGCCGCCGCCAAGAAGGAGGAGGAAGGGAAGTAATCCCGACTGACTCGGCGGAATCGCTTCCGCCGCACGGTAAGCCGCGGACGCGCAAGCGTCCGCGGCTTTTTCGTGCGTATGTCGTCTGCGTATGTCGTCGTCCGCATGTCCCGTTTTGTTCTGTGCTCCGTTGCCGCTGTGTCCGCTTCGTGCCCGTTCTCCGCGTATGGCTGTCCGCTTATCCGCCTTGCCCTATTTGTCCGCTATCCTCTGTCC
>VOFI01003007.1_pt1 | contig 48173 bp, 77 predicted proteins | sample 5384131 | NCBI WGS metagenome assembly VOFI01 (sample SAMN12384728, study PRJNA508395) | human gut metagenome | isolation source: healthy gut H | host: Homo sapiens
AGTCTGGTTAATCTTATTGTGAACCTGTTTCTTTGTACCTGCTGTAACAACAGCTGTAAGACTTGGCACAAGAGATGTTCCAAGTGCGTTCGCAATTGCCATCGGGACATTGATCAGGGTGTCGTATTTACCGGTGTAAATACCCTGAAGAGCCATATATTCTTTCTCTACATAGCCTTGTGACTCCATAACATGATTAAAGATTGTAAGGTCGATAATCTGGTTAATATTATATACAGCGGTACTGAATACAACGGGGATTTGCTGTAAAAAGTAATGCTTTCAGAAGGAAAGAATAACTTTCAACATTCTGGGTGCGGTCTCTTTTAAGCTGTTTGCGTATTACATTTTTATATAAAAAAATGACAAACAAAAGAAATAACAATCCAGATAAAGAGCCGATAACCGTTCCAAGTGTACTTCCGGCAGCACCGTAAGCAGGTCCGAGAAGTTCCTCTCCGGATTTTTCTCCTGCTTTTGTTCCTATACCAAAGAGGACACTTGCGCCGACAATACTGATCACGGCATTAAATACCTGCTCAATGATCTGTGAGATAGCTGTTGGAAGCATTGTTCCCATTCCCCGGAAATATCCACGGATAACAGCCATAACTGCAACGATCAGAAGTCCCGGGGCAAGAACCCGCAGTGCGTAAACGCTAAGTGGAGATTTCATTAAATGTGTTGAAATCAGTCCTGCTCCCAAAAAAGATTGTCAGCGAGATGAATAATCCAACACCGATTGCAAAAGCAAGGGAACAGATAAATACACGGAATGCATTTCGTCTCTGACGCTTTGCAAGGCGGATCGATACCAGCTTGGATACGGCAGTCGGAAGGCTGAATGATGAAATCATCAGAGCGATTGCATAGACCTGATAGGCATATCCATAAAATCCGTTTCCTTCATCTCCTAAAATATTCGTCAGCGGAATCCTGTAGACTACGCCTATGATTTTTGTAAGTACAGCTGCTGCTGCAAGTATCGAACCCTGGACAATATAATCATCCTTTTTCGTTCGTTTTTTCGTTGTTTGTGCCTCAGTTTCAGACATGACTTCCTCCTAGTGTCCCATTCCTTAAAATCTATTTAATATATGTATCCCATCAGCGGAAAATACCGACTTTTTCCATGATTTCTTTCTGTTTCGCTTCCATGACAACACGTTCTTCATCAACCATGTGATCGTATCCAAATAAGTGAAGCATACTGTGTGCAATCAGGAAAGCATACTCTCTTTTGGGTAAATGTCCATATTCTTCAGCCTGAGGATAACACTTTTTCCTTTGAGATAACGATATCACCAAGCATCAATTCTCCGGATTCCGGATTAAAAGCTTCTGCACTTTCTTCATCAATCACGGAAAAATCTCCCGGCTCTTCGTATTCAATCATAGGGAAAGAAAGTACATCTGTTGGGCGGTCAATTCCACGTTGTTCCAGATTCATTTCGTGAATCTGGGCATTCTCTGTTAAAAGAAGATTGATCTCTGCTTCATAAGGACAGTCTGCAAGTTCTAATGCAGCGTCAATAACTAATGCGGCAATCTCTTCTGTATTAAAGTCTAACTTTATAGTCCCCTCTTCTTCGATAAAAAGACTCATCCTTTTTTCCTCCTGTTTTCTCTCGGTCTGGACGATTTCTTCTCATAGTCCTCATATGCTTTTACAATCTTCTGAACTAATGGATGTCTTACAACATCTTTGCTTGTCAGCGTACAGATGTTGATCCCTTCTAGATCTTTTACAACCTTTACAGCAACATCAAGTCCGGATATTGTTCCGGATGGAAGATCTTTCTGCGTAGAATCACCTGTAATGACAACTTTGGATCCAAAACCAATTCTTGTTAAGAACATCTTCATCTGGGCCGGCGTTGTATTCTGTGCTTCATCAAGGATGATAAACGCATTATCCAAAGTTCGTCCGCGCATATATGCCAAAGGAGCAACCTCAATCAACCCTTTTCAGAATTTTTTTAAAACTGTCAGCTCCCATGATCTGATATAAAGCGTCATATAATGGCCGCAAATACGGATCAATCTTGCTTTGCAGGTCACCCGGAAGAAATCCCAGTTTCTCTCCGGCTTCAATCGCCGGACGCGTCAGGATGATTCTGCTTGACTTCCTTCGCACTTGAATGCTGTGATTGCCATCGCCATTGCAAGATAGGTCTTTCCTGTTCCGGCAGGTCCGAGACCGAAAGTGATCATTCCATTTGCGAATTGCATCAACATATTTTTTCTGACCTAATGTTTTTGGCTTTATAGGTTTTCCTGAAGTGTATGACAGATCAGATCTTTATCAATAGAAACAAGGGTTTCTTCCTGATCTTCAAATACGAGCGAGATTGCATAGTCTACATTCTGTTCCGTAATCGTATTCTCCTCGTTTAGCAAGTTCTACAAGCTGTGTAAGTACACGCTGGGCTTTCTGTGCAGCAATTGTATCTCCTACAATCTTAGTTGCACCGTCACGTGAAATCAATGTGACATGAAAAGTTCTCTCTATTTTTCTTTATATAAGTATCAAACTGGCCAAATACATTCATCTCGTATTCAGCCGGAATATCAATGATCAGTTCCGACAGACTCATCCGGTTCGTTCCTTTCTAAAGTTATTCTTGCGGTCTCTGTTTCCTCTTCAATCTGCTGATTCAGATAGAGCGTACCTGAAGCCGTTGCCTTTTCGGCAGATATATATATCTTAACATTTTTTTCATTAATTTGAATACCCTTTTCCTCTAAATCTTTACAAAAATAACGAAATCGACTGCTTAAAATTGTCTGTATCTCTTTTTTGTATATTTTATTTTCTTGAAGCTGTATTTTTTTATTGTTTCATGACCATAAAAAAATCGGAAGTGAAAAAATTTTCTCCCAGTTTTAACTGATGCTGCTATACACAAGTTTTTCAGAAGTAGCGGTCAGTTTCGGTTTCCATGTTTCTAACCGGACAGAGCCGATTTGAATAAATCCGGACTTTTTTTTCTTTTGTATATACTTTTTTATTGTGATAACAGGAAATTATATCCAGATAAGAAATCTGTGTATCAGCGAAAATATCTGCATCGGCATGCGTATATTGATATCCGGTAATTTCACCACTGTCATCCAGGATGTCAATCCGCCCAGATACAAGTAAAGTTCCTTTCGTTACAGAATCCCCGATATGTACCTGAGGAATGCCGGTGCGTGTAATTAATTTTGTAATGATTCCATCAGTAGAAGCAACAAGATCAGCAGGTAAAGAATCTGTCTGAGTAGATGAGATGATAGGAAACGCATCTTCATTTTTCTTTTATCTGTATTTTTAATCGGCTGCCGTCAAGAGAAGCAGATACCCAAACGATATCATTATATTCTTTTCGAAGGGCTTTGACAATCCCTTGACAATCTACATTTTTCTTTTGCATTCCAGGATAAATCCCCTCTTCTTTCAGAAACGTTGTCAAGGTCGTGTCGGTCCATCTTTTATTTCCCTGAAATGAATATCCCATAGAAATTGTGAGTAACAATTGATTAGAAAAATGCATAGGAAGATGCTGATAAAGAATAGTTTTCTTTTTTTCGATAGCGATAAAGAAAAAAGGAAAGCCATACCGTTTTTTAGTATGACTTTTTGTATGTGTTTTTCTGACATAAGGACGAATCTTTCGAAAATCAGATAAACTCAAGTATAACTCATAATTTGTTCCGATACGGGTCAATCCCCAGAATCGGATGCGGTGATAACAGCAGAGATTCAGAAATCGTTCTGGGGAGTATCCTTTGATCTGAATCTTCACATAACCGGACAAGTAGCGGATCAGGCAATGAATCACCCCGGATTCCTCCCCTCAGTAAATTCTAAAGATGATAATGTTCCAGATACTTTCATCTCATCATTTGTGTAATATTGAATCCGGAGTCGTTTTCCCTGGATCCGGATCTGTCCTGCCCGCGTCTGCACACGGATCAGTGTATCTGTGTATTCAATAATGCCTCGATAATTTTCAATGCATAATTCATTTCGGCCTAAAATGGTTATAACAGAAGCATTCTGAATCACATCTTTTGGGAGATCCATTGCGGATATCATCTTTTTCTTTGATCTGCTCTCGGTTCATTGAAGTTTTTTATATAAAAATCCTTTTGTCATCAGTATATGAATGTATCACGATGTCCTATACCAGTTGTTTTCTGTGACAGATTTCTATTTATGATAAGGTTCACCGTTGATGATCCGATAACTTCTGTATATCTGCTCTAACAGAATGACCCGCATCAACTGGTGTGGAAAGGTCATCTTGGAAAAGCTTAATGCATAGTCCGATCTTGCGAGCACTTCTTTGCCCAAACCAATGGATCCGCCAATGATAAATGTGATATGGCTTGTCCCCTGAATTCCAAGTTGATTGATTTTTGCAGAAAGTTCCTCGGAACTAAGAAGCTTTCCGTTAATCTCAAGAGTGATCACATAGGTATCCTCTTTTTACATATTTCATAATGCGTTCAGCTTCTTTATCGCGAATTGTATTTTCCACGATATCACTTGCATGGTCAGGTGTCTTTTCATCAGCTACTTCTATAATCTCCAGTTTGCAGTATCGGCTCAATCGCTTGCTGTATTCTGCGATCGCATCTCGCAGATATTTTTCTTTTATCTTTCCTACGGTTATTAATGTAATCTTCAGTTTTCTGTTCTTTCTGAATAAATTTTAATCATGCATGCTTGTTAACTGTTATTTTGATAAGCTGTTAGCAATTTCGTAAACATAGAGTTCGTGAAGAGCTCTTGTTGCGCAAATATATTCCGCTTGATTTTTAAGCGGATTTTCTTTTTGCACCGCGAAGTGCGAAAATCCTGGTCAAATTCCAGCCCTTTTGCGAGATAAAATGTCGTTACTGTGAGACCTTTCTTAAATGCGGAACTGTTACGATCCACATAGGATACATTGATACCACGCAGTTTCAGGAGACGGCTTAAGTCAAAAGCTTCTTCTTCTGTTGTTGTGAGCAGGGCAGCAGTTTCAAAGTCTCCCGGACATTTTTAAATGACAGACAAGTTCATCAAGCAATTCCGTATCTGTGTTAAATGTCTTTTCTACGACTTCTTTTCCATGGCGGTCCAGTAACTCAAGATCAGATACTCCACTGACTTTTTCCGCATACCGGGCAATTTCCAATGTGTTCCGGTAACTCTTTTGATTTCAATCGTTCGGATCTCACGTCCAAGTAATTTGGGAAGAAATCTCAATACATCCTGTTGCTTTGTATCCAGGGTCTGTGCACGGTCTCCAAGAATTGTCATTCTACAATGAAACAAGGATTCCAGAATGGTATATTGCAGATACGAATAGTCCTGCATTTCATCAATGACAAGATGTTTAATGTTCTTATGAGTTGAATTGCCACCTGACAGGCGATATTTCAGATACAGCATAGGAAATACATCTTCATAAGGGAGCTTTCGTTTTTCGTACGGAACTTCCGGCAACAGATCATCGAACTTCATCTGAAGCATCTCCTGATCATCCTCTCAAAGTTTCTGCCTTTCAGAGTTTCCCAGGGAATCGATAAAATAGTCTTTTACAGCATCCATACGTTTCAATAACGGAGTCTCTGTGAATTTATAATAGAACAATTGGATCAAGTCTTCTTCTGTCAATGTCATTCCACGGAACTCAATTTCTTTGAATTCCATCAGACGATCTTCCAGAATCGCAAGGAAACCTTCTATTTCACCAATAAAATCTTTGGATTGTTTCCAGTCAAAACGATTCTGAGCTGATTCATCCGGAAACTTCATCCGACGTTCCAACTGATCATAACGATCCTCACAGTCTGCTGCGACACCTTTTCGAAGCTCTTTGTAGGCGTAGAGATCAAAACTCATTTCGCGGATATTTTCTTCTCCTAATTCTGGGAGAATATGTGAGAAGTTTTTCCACTTCCGGCAGCTCCCGGATTACAAGGATTCGATCTTTTGTGTTTCGGATAATTGCATTCTGTTCTTTCTGGATCGTGCGGACGATATTTTTTTTTAATTTCACATCACTGTTTGTTCCAAGTTCTTTTTTCAGAATATCATCATCGATCTTTGTATCACTCTCAAAGGCATAGACAAGTTCTCCATTCTGAATCTTAAACTGCCATTTTGAAAGAATCTCTCCATCCAGTCTTCCGGCAGGAGCCTCATAGCTTGCCGGTCCTTTATCATAATCATAAAACAAACTGCTGACCGGAGCTCTCCAGTCGTAGATCAGCGGCTGCATACCGTTCTTTTCAGCAAAATTTCCGATTCCAATATAAAACGGTTCCGGTTCGTCATCTCCATCATACATAAAATCGACACGTCCGAAAAAAGGTGCATCTAACATTTTCTCAAATCTATGTTTTAATTGCAACTTCTCATTATTAGCGTTGACCTGATGAAGGAGTGCCTGCTGATTATCGTAATCTTCGTAACCATACTCATCCATCTCCGTATAATTTTCCCAGTAATATTCCTGCATGTTATCAATCTCTTTCTGTCCATCAGAGAGAGACTGCCCTATTTCTTCCAGTCGTTTTTGTAACTTTATCTCAACATCTTCAAGGAAGCATCTTCCATCAAATCGATTGTCATTGCTGTTATAATTCGTCATATGTTTTATATTTCCCCAAAATAGATTTTTTGCTTCTTAGGTTTATTGAAATGTATGACAAATTTCCATAGGGTTCTCTTTTTAATAGAACTCTATGGAAATTTGCAAACATTTGGTTTATTATTTTACCATATCTTCGAACAGGTTGTCATCTAATTTGAGCAAAATTGCTGATAAAATGGGTAACAGTTCAGCTTTCGGGTTGAAAAGCTAATACATTCAAAATATCTATGGAGTTTATTGTCCTTTATGCCGATTTCTTCTCGATATTCACCTATTATCTATTCTTCTTTCTTATAAAATAAACAATAAGAGCTACAATAACTATAATTAATGCAATATTTATGATTGTGTAAATCAAATTTATCATATTCTTACCTCCCTCGTATAATATTCCACCTTTTTCGTGAAATATCATAGCATATATAAGAGATTTTTAATATCACTAATTTTATCTACTATTTTAATTCTTATTCCATGCTATTTTTTACTTTTGTTGTAATGTTCTTAATAATTCCAACTTGCACTGTACTTTGCATTAGAAGTTGAAATATGCGTCAAAGAACTATTAATCAAAATATAATGATCATAATGTCCATAAACCGTTACAGACAAATTTTTTCCTGAATTTGTTATTTTGCTAGAATATGTATCTTGCTTCCATTTATTACCTATTGTCAGTCCGCTATAAGAGCTCGTCACACTTGTAATAGACTTAAATTTTGAATTTGCATAGGTATATTATAAAGCGTCATTGACTGTCCCGCTGTAACACTAAGTTTTTTGCTTTTAACACCTGTATTGGAATAAACAGCAACATTCGCAATATTTTCATTTGAAAAAGTTGGTTCTGTAAAATCAGCTTCTGTAATATTATAATTTGAAAAATCTATAATATTATTAGTTTCATCATAAAGTTTATTAAATATCTTTGGAGAAAGATCTAAAAATTTGCCTTCGCTTGTCATTTCAGTTACAAGTGAAAGATATTTTGCGTTTGTTCAACATTTGAAAATTTAATAGGTATTACTCCCTCTGGAACGTCTTCTGAATTTATTAGATTACCTCCTATTTCAGATACTATCTTCTGTTCGTTCTCATTATCTAATTCTGCTGCAAAAAATAGAAAGCGAAGAATTAGATATTCTAACGCAAATACCAACATTCCTATTATCAATCTTATTTTTTTCATTTCGATTTACCTCTTTATTCATCTTTTCTTATACATTTTGTAGAAATATAATGCCATTTGTTATTAACTTTAAACTTAGCCCATCCTTCATTAATAGATCTAACCCAAACAATATCATTTTTATATAAAATTCCCAAAGATGTGTAACTTGTCCCAGGTCCTGATCTCATAGTTGCCTTACTTACACTTACTCTATATTTTGTTGTCAAGATTCCTTTTTTCTGTATTTTCAGAAAATGTTTTTTCGCTCTCATTGCCATTCCAATAATTTGTCTCTGTTTGAATACTATCATCTGTATTTTCAGCCGCATATGTTGTTACATCCGATATGGTTAATATATAACAAAATGCCATTCCCACAATACATATAGCTAAATTTCTTTTTTTCATTTTTTCTCTCTTAAAATTAGTCTATTTCTTATTTTTTTTGCAATTCTAATGCTTATACTAACAACAATATAACTTCTCCAAAATATTATAAAACCATAATTCCAAAATAGGTTTTTAAAATTCCATTTTTCATCTATTAAACAAGATAAAAGAACACTAATCAGAATTTGAATAGTTAATATTAATAAAATTCTAATAATTTCTTGCATTGCTCTTTTTCATATTTAATGTCCCAACCGTTTACTAAAAGTCCAAGAACCCACATATTTTGTACGTGCAGAATTTAAATAATATTTGTTCTCATATCTTGTATATATTTTCCCTGAAGTTTTTTGATCTGTAGACCTTACTTGTTACATATAAATAATCTGGTAATGCTGTCACACCTGATCCTGCACCTCCTGCAATTGCTGAAACAATAATCTTTGTTGCTATTGATAGGCTTACATATGGTGTTACTGCTACAATTGCTCCTGCTGCAATTGCTATTGTGACTTTTTTTTCCCTACAAGTGAAATGCCATACTTATCCGTTCGAAGATACGTTTTACTTCTTGCAAGTTTTTCATTATCTGCCGCTTGTATTAGGTCTTCTTGATCCACAGAAATAGTATACTGTTCCACATCACCATTACTGTTAGTTTCAATACATGTAACTTTTCCTTCTTGAACAGTACTTAATATACTAGATTCTAAAATTTTTTCCTCTCCGTCAATTTTATAAAAAATGTGCTTTCAATATTGCTTCCATTAATTTTTTCTGTTACATAATACAAGCCATCTTCTCTTTGTTCAGTATAATTAACTGCTGAATCTTCTGGCATTTCAATATCATTAATTTCACTCACTTGAGTATAGCTATCTTCATTATTTGATGCATAAACTGGTTGTCCAACTGTACACATCATAATTGTTGCCAAACCAAAGCATATAAACTTCCTAAAACATTTCATTATTTTCGCTCTCCTTCATCACATAATCTTCCAATGTAACTAACTGAATTTCCCGGTGAACCAATTAATTCTTCTTTAATTTATCAAAAACTCCTTAAGTTTTATCTTAAGAAATCTGAAGAATTCTTAAGTCTATTCTCTCCTATTCATTGTTATGGTATTATAAATAAGCCTACTAATTTATAAAATGCATAAAATATAGAGCGCTCTGCACTACTTTTCATAGTATGTTTTGGGTAGTAACTAATCAGCAGACATTATAATTTAATGCTTTTATCTTAAATTTTTACAATAATAAATATTAGGAGACATTCATGGAAAAAAATATATTAATCATTGAAGACGACAAAGATATTCGAGAAGGAGTAAAAATTTTATTGGAAGGAGAAGGTTATTCCGTTGAAGAAGCTTCAAATGGTGCAGATGGACTGAAAAAACTCACTCCGAACACAAATCTAGTCATTCTCGATATTATGATGCCCGGCATCTCAGGATTGAAGACTTGTGAAGAAATCAGAAAAATTTCTTATGTTCCGATTCTTTTTTTTAACTGCCAAATCAAAAGAATCCGACAAATTAATTGGATTTATGGCCGGAGCAGATGATTATCTTATAAAACCATTCTCTTATACTGAACTTTTTCGCAAGAGTCAGAGCTCTTCTGCGCCGTCATCAGGTTTATGATCGAGAAATATTGCAAATTCAGAAAGAAGAGTGGATTGAAACCCATCAGATACGCATCAATTCTACAAAAAACATTGTGTTCCAACAAGGGAATGAAATTCAATTAACCGAAATAGAGTACAAAATATTGCTTTTATTAATACAGTACCCCACTAAAATATTTTCTCTTCAAAATCTCTATGAAAGTATTTGGGAAGAACCTTTTATAAGTACTTCGGCTAATACTATTATGGTACATATAAGAAATCTTCGGACAAAAATTGAAGAAAATCCTCAAAAGCCTAAAATTATTCAAACTGTTTGGGGAAAGGGGTATCGTCTTGGTTAAATTAAAACGCAACAGTCTTACGAAAGAAATCATTTTCTTAGTTTTATCTGGTCTTGCAGCAGCTCTTATTCTCTTTTTGATCCTTTTTCAGGTAGGAACAACTTTGCTAAGTGAATATTTTGCCAGTTCAAATTTCATCTATAATTCAGAAACATCGTACATTAATGAGCTCACAGAATTTGTTCATAAGAAAAAGCTTGCTGCAACAGATACCGACCAACTTGGCGATTGGGCTCATCAAAGGGAATTCGGCATTTTACTATTTCTCGCGAACGAGTATTAATCTATGACAGTACCTATTCAAACTCTATCGTTCTGGGAAATACTTCTGAATCGGATACTTTACATTACAATTGGCAATATTTTCATACTGTATCTTTTTCTGATGGAGATGCAGACGTTTACATTTATGCGAATTATGAATTGAAGTATTATCTGTTATACTATATAGCTGCCGCATTTATCAGTATTTTTCTATGGATCTTACTTTTCGCTATTGGAATCGGAAAAAAGGTGAACTATATTCAACAGCTAAGTTCTGGTGTAACACAAATTGAATCGGGTGCATTAGACTACGAAATTCCTATAAAGGGAAATGATGAATTGGCCACTCTTGCACATGGCTTAAACGAAATGCGTCTTTCCTTGATTGAAAAGCAACTAAAGGAAGCTCAAATGAAATCTGCCCAGGACCAGCTTGTACTTAGTATGGCTCATGACTTAAGAACACCTTTAACTGGTCTTATGACATTTTTAGAAATTGCTAGAAAGCAAAACTCCTTGAATGAATGCACAGACTACATTAGTAAAGCTTATGTCAAGACAACACAGATACGTGATTTATCTAACCAGCTCTTTGATTTTTTTTCTAATCAACTCAGAGAATCCTATGAAATTAGAGGAGCCGGAAAATGTAGAATATGCATTAGGAGAATACCTTTCCGAACTATGTGGATTACTGGAAATGGACGGATATCATGTTTCTATAGAAAAACTCTACTGGGAACCGGTACAGATACAAATATGCACAGATTTTGCTGGACGGATTATTGATAATCTTGTTTCTAATATTAAAAAATATGCCCATCCTGATCTGCCGGTTTTTCTGATTTCTGAATACACTAAGACATCTGCCTGTATTACCATCCAAAATACGATCGCTGTTCCTGATCAATTTGTACACGGGACAGGCATTGGTGATTTTCTGCGGTTTGTCTCAAGACCTTTTGTTGTAGAAGAGATCAGAGGGTTTGGTGAAGTTCCGAGAGCCATGATTACCGTGTCCACTTCGATGTCGTACTCAGAGCCCTCAATCTCAACCGGACGTCTTCTTCCAGATGCATCCGGCTCACCAAGCTCCATCTTGATCACTGTCATGCTTGTGATATTACCGTTCTCGTCAACGTTGATCTTCTTCGGATTAGTAAGAAGATGGAAAATGATTCCCTCTTCTTTTGCGTGATGTACTTCCTCTACTCTTGCAGGAAGCTCAGACTCACTTCTTCTGTATACAATATGTACGTCTGCGCCGAGGCGAAGAGCCGTTCTCGCTGCATCCATCGCTACATTACCACCACCAACAACGGCAACTTTCTTACCGGCAGCGATCGGCGTATCGTAATCATCGCGGAATGCTTTCATTAAATTGTTTCTGGTCAGAAACTCGTTGGCAGAGAATACGCCGTTGGCGTTCTCACCCGGGATTCCCATGAACATCGGAAGGCCTGCACCGGAACCAATGAAGACAGCCTCAAATTTCTCTTCTTCGATCAGCTGATCTATCGTAGTAGACTTTCCAATTACAACATTCGTCTCGAATTTAACACCGAGCTCTTTTACTTTCTCGATCTCTTTTGCAACGACTTTCTGTTTTGGAAGACGGAACTCAGGAATACCATATACAAGTACTCCACCGAGTTCATGTAATGCTTCGAATACTGTTACATCGTATCCGAGTTTTGCAAGGTCTCCGGCACATGTAAGTCCGGACGGACCAGAACCGATAACGGCTACTTTGTGACCGTTCATAGTCTCAGCACCTTCTGGTTTGATCATCGTTCTCAAGTGCATAGTCAGCAACGAAACGCTCCAGTTTACCAATGGAAACAGGCGTCGCCTTTGATTCCGCGGATACATTTTCCTTCACACTGGGATTCCTGCGGGCAAACACGTCCACAGATAGCCGGAAGAGCACTGGATTCACCAATGATCTGGTAAGCTTTTTCAAAGTTTCCTTCTTTTACCTGCTGGATAAATGCCGGAATGTTGATGGATACAGGACATCCCCTGGATACATTTTGCTTTCTTACAGCCAAGGCATCTGTTTGCTTCTTCCATTGCCTCTTCTCTGATTATAACCAAGGCAAACCTCTTCAAAGTTTGTAGCTCGTACCTTCGGATCCTGCTCTCTTACCGGAACTTTTTTTAAAATATCACCCATTAGTTGTCACCTCCGCACTGTCCGCATCCACCGTGGTGTGTATCGCCTTCCTGAACTTCAGTAATGCACGTCCTTCTTCAGATTTGTACATCTGGCTTCTCTTCATAGCCTGATCGAAATCAACGAGGTGTCCGTCGAATTCCGGTCCGTCTACACAGGCAAATTTGATTTCATCACCTACATGGAGACGACATGCGCCACACATACCGGTTCCGTCTACCATGATCGGGTTCATGCTGACGATAGTCGGAATTTCGAGTTTCTTTGTTGAGCAGACATACGAATTTCATCATGATCATCGGTCCGATTGCAACACAGACATCGTATTTTTTCCGTTGTGTTACAAGTTCTTCTACCATAGTTGTAACCATTCCTGCATGTCCGTAGTTACCATCATCGGTACATGGATAGTAGTTGCCTGCAACAGCTTCCATCTGTTTTTCGAGAATCAGCATATCTTTTGTCTTAGCACCAACGATAACATCAGCATCGATTCCGTGTGCTTTCAACCATTTTACCTGTGGGTAAACCGGAGCTGCACCAACACCTCCCGCTACAAACAGCATCTTCTTATTCTTAAGGGACTCAAGGTCTTCATGAACAAACTCAGAAGCGCATCCGAGTGGACCCGTGAAGTCACGGAAACTGTCTCCTGCTTTAAGTTCCCCCATTTTCGTTGTAGAAGCTCCAACTTCCTGGAAGACGATTGTGATTGTTCCTGCTTCTCTGTCATAATCACAGATTGTCAGAGGAATACGCTCTCCCTTTTCGTCCATCTTCACAATAATAAACTGACCCGGCTGACAGTGACTTGCAACACGCGGTGCATGAACATCCATCAGAAAGATCTTGTCGGCCAGTCTTCTAGCTTTTACAATCTTATACATGATTCTCCTCCTTGTAAATAAATCGACGTTATTGTTTCAAACATAAACAATAACAACTCGCTCTTTGTTAATAATACGACACTTCAGCTATGAATAAAACATACGGGTAACACACAATTTCATGCATCTACCCGTATTGTTTAAAACAAGTTTACAGCGTTATCTTATTTTATAAGAACACTGAAACCTTTATTAATTTTTGATTTTAGAAATCAACTTCTGTTCCGTAATATGTACATGTAAGAAGTTTTGCCATAGCGGCAGGATCAATGGCACGCGGATTTGATCCCGTACATGCATCGCCAACTGCCAGTTCTGCGATCTTGTCTACCTTTTCTTTGAATTCTTCTTCATTGATTCCGAAGTCTTTCAGAGTCTTAGGAATGTTCAGTCTTACATTGAACTCATCAATCTTCTCAACAAGGCTGTTGATCAGAGCCTGCTCAGATGTTCCGGCAAGTCCCATTCTGCGTGCGATTTCAGCATAACGTTTTGCAGCTACAACGTCTTTTGCGTTGTATTTGATAACATATGGAAGGTAAATTGCGTTAGCACATCCGTGCGGAATATGTCCTGTAGAGAATGCAGCACCTGTTTTATGAGCCATTGAATGAACGATTCCAAGAAGTGCATTGGAGAATGCCATTCCTGCAAGACACTGTGCATAATGCATCTGCTCTCTTGCTACCATATCACATTTGTAAGATCCTGGAAGGTAATCCAGAACCATCTCGATTGCCTGCAGTGCAAGCGGATCTGTGAAAGGTCCGTTCAGTGTGGATACATATGCTTCAATTGCATGTGTAAGAGCATCCATACCTGTATATGCAACCTGTTTAACCGGGAGTCCTGCAACAAGGTCAGGATCAACGATTGCAACATCTGGTGTGATGTTGAAGTCAGCCAGCGGATATTTCACACCAGTCTGATAGTTTGTGATAACTGAGAATGCTGTAACCTCTGTAGCTGTTCCTGAAGTTGTAGGAATTGCTGCAAATTTAGCTTTCTGTCTCAGTTCCGGGAAGCTGAATGGTGTGATCAGGTCTTCAAAGGAGATCTCCGGGTACTCATAGAATGCCCACATAGCTTTCGCTGCATCGATTGGTGATCCACCACCCATAGCAACGATCCAATCCGGCTCGAAAGCACGCATTGCTTCTGCACCTTTCATAACAGTCTCAACTGACGGATCTGGCTCAACACCTTCAAACAGCTGAACTTCCATTCCGCCTTCTTTCAGATAATTAACTGCTTTATCCAGGAATCCCTGACGTTTCATAGAACCGCCACCAACTACAAGAATGGCTTTCTTTCCTTTCAGGTTCTTCAGTTCTTCCAGACATCCTTTTCCATGATAAATGTCTCTTGGTAAGCAAAATCTACTCATAACAAATCTCTCCTTTTTTTATGTAGTATTGTTATTTTTTTAACAGATATTATTATAACTCTGTATGCTAAAAAAAAGCAACCCTATTTTGGAAAATTTACATAATATTTTCCAAAATCAAGGTTGCTTTCTAGTTACTTTACACAGTTTACTTAATATGTAGTAATATAGTTTCGTGTTGTTGCTTCCGTTGCTTTTCCATTTTTATCGTTCACGAGAATTGCTGAAAAAGTTGTTTGTGAATTTTCTGGCATATCAATCGGGTCAGTATATTTCTCAGAGGATGCGGTTGGAGTTGAACCGTCCATCGTGTAGTATGCCGTATATCCATCCGGTACCGTAATCGTGATCTGAGTGGCTGTACTATATTGTCCGGTTGATGGAGAAACTGCCGGAGCGTCTACAAGTGGAAATTCAATGGAATATTTTGCACTGGAAACAGCGCTTGGTATTCCTTTTTTATTAACAGCAATTGCACGGATTTCTGTGTCACCTTCGGACTGAAGCAAAACAGCTTCTTTGTATTCTGTACTTGACTCCGTCGGATCAGAACCATCTGTTGTATAATAAATCGTTCCGTCTGTAGCAGATGTTAATGTTACCTGCTGTACTTCATCATAGGTTCCTTCTTTCAAACTGAATTCAGGAGCAGATGAAACATAATCATTCATAGCAGATAATACATTCTTATCTTCACAATCTTGCAGGAGATCAGAAATCTTATTCGGCTGTTCTGTTTTTTCATAGAATTTTACTGCAGCTTTATAGAGATTTACATTCGACGGTTGTGTCTCCAGTGCGTTGAGATAGACGCTCTCTGCACTGTCCAGATCATCCTGGGCAACATAGATATTAGCAAGTCCGGTATAAGCCTCTGCCTTTGATTTATCCTTTATAATTGCTCTGTTAAAATAATTCTCTGCAGAAGTATAGTTACTATTCTGCAGTGCGGCATTCCTTTTTTGATCATGCCTGTATAGGAATTCTGATATCCGATATAAATTCCGACACCAATCAGAAGAATGAGCAGGAAAAAAACCGTAAGTAATTTTTGACGTTTTTTTCTGGCAGCTTCTTGTTTTTGATCTGCTGCAGGCGTCTGCTTTCAGTAGATGTCCGGCGCAGATTCTCTGTTGACTGACGGGCATCCTGATAACGCTTTGCATCTGTTTTCTGACGTTGTCTTTGCGCTCTCTGGCGCCGTAGCTGCTCTCTTCGCTCTTCTCTTACTTTATCCAGTTCCGCCTCGGCTTAAGACGCGTGTGGAATTAGGATTCGATCGTTGATTTTGCCGATTTCTATTTTGTTGGTTTTGGCTCACATTCTGCCTGCGGACTACATCTGCCTGGATCTGACGTGTAGCTCCGGCTACTGAGCCTTTCACTTCGCGTGCGAGTACGTCTTCCAGAGGGTTATAATCTGGTACAATCTGTACTTCAGCACCGCATACGGGACAAATCAACTGATCGTCTGGTATATTTGCTCCGCAATGTGTACACCTCATTTACAAGCTCCTCCTACTTACGAACTGTTTCAACACAATTATTCATCAGCATCGCAATTGTCATTGGACCAACACCACCCGGCACCGGCGTGATTGCAGAAGAATGAGGTTCAACATCCGCAAAATCAACATCTCCGCAAAGATGGTTCGCTTCATCACGATGCATTCCTACATCGATGACAACAGCTCCCTCTTTGATATATTCAGATGTGATAAAACGCTCTTTTTCCAATTGCAACAATCAGGATATCTGCTCGTTTTGCTACTTCTTTAAGATCTTTTGTTCGGGAATGTGCAACGGTTACAGTTCCATTTTCACGAAGAAAAAGGGCTGCCATTGTTTACCGACGATATTGCTTCGCCCAATGATCACACATTCTTTTCCTTCAATCGAAATATTGGATCTTTTCAAAAGCTGAATGATTCCGGCCGGAGTACAGGATAAAAATCCTTTTTCTCCGATCCAGAGTCTTCCAACACTTACAGGATGGAATCCATCCACATCCTTATTCGGTGAAATTGTACGGATGATCTTATCTTCATCAATATGATCCGGTACCGGAAGCTGTACAAGAATTCCGTTTACGCTTTCATCTGCATTTAACTCTTCTACTAACTTGATCAGTTCTTCTTCCGAAGTTTCTTCCGGAAGTTCATATGATCTGGATTCTACCCCGATATAGGCGCATGCCTTTTTCTTGTTTCTGACATATACAGAAGAAGCCGGATCACTTCCCACCTGAATAACAGCAAGGCAAATATCAATGCCTTCTGCCTTAAACTGTGCGACTTCTTCTTTCAACTCATCTTTAATCTGCTGAGAGATTAATTTACCATCTATCAACTGTGCCATGTGTATCTCCTTAATTAATTATCTAACTCCATGAAAACAATTGGCATTGCCGGTCAAAAATCCTATGACCGGCAGCCAATCATGAAAAAACTTTAGAAAAGTCCGGTGATCTTTCCGTCATCTGTAACGTCGATTCCGTTTGCAGCAGGAACTTTTGGAAGTCCAGGCATTGTCATAACAGCGCCCGTCAGTGCGACAACAAAACCGGCTCCTGCACTGACATATACCTCGCGGATATGGATATCAAAGTTTTCAGGTCTTCCAAGCTTTGTAGCGTCATCTGAAAGAGAATACTGATTCTTTGCCATACAGATCGGGAAAGAACCAAATCCCATAGATTCAATCTTGGCGAGCTGTTTCTCGGCTGCAGGTTCATATACAACATCATGTGCGCCGTAAATCTCCTGTGCGATTGTACGGATCTTGTCTTTCAGAGAAAGCTCATCATTATAAAGCGTATGGAAATCACTTTCTTTTTGTCTCAAGTGTCTCAAGAACCTTCTGCGCAAGATCTACACCGCCTTCTCCGCCTTTTCTCCCACACTTCTGAGAGGGCAAACTCGCATCCGCGTTCACGACAGAATTTTTCAATAAATGCATTCTCTGCATCCGTATCTGTTACAAATGAATTCAGTGTAACGATTACCGGTACACCGTATTTCTGAATATTTTCAATATGTTTCTCAAGATTTACAATACCTTTTGCAAGGGCATCCAGGTTCTCTTCTGCAAGGTCAGCCTTCGCAACGCCACCGTTATATTTTAATGCACGTACTGTTGCAACTAAAACTACTGCGTCTGGTTTCAGACCTGCCATACGGCATTTGATATCAAAGAATTTCTCAGCGCCAAGATCTGCACCAAATCCGGCTTCTGTGACAGTGATGTCACTTAACTTCAGAGCCATCTTTGTTGCACGTACACTATTGCAGCCATGTGCAATGTTTGCAAATGGACCGCCATGTACTAATGCCGGTGTATGCTCAAGTGTCTGGATCAGGTTTGGCTTGATCGCATCTTTCAGAAGTGCAGCCATAGCGCCCGTTGCCTGAAGATCATCTGCTGTAACAGGTTCTCCCTTGAAATTGTAAGCAACAATGATTCTTCCAAGTCTGCGTTTAAGATCAGCAAGATCATCTGCAAGACAGAGGATCGCCATGATCTCAGATGCCACTGTAATGACAAAATGATCTTCACGGACCATACCGTCTGTTTTGCGTCCAAGTCCGACAACAATATTTCTGAGAACACGATCATTCATATCGACACAACGTTTCCATACAACCTGTCTTGGATCAATGCCAAGTGTATTTCCCTGCTGGATATGATTGTCCAGCATTGCCGCCAGCAGATTGTTTGCAGAGGTGATTGCATGAAAATCACCTGTGAAATGAAGGTTGATATCTTCCATAGGAACGACCTGGGCATATCCGCCACCGGCTGCTCCACCTTTGATTCCGAAACATGGTCCGAGAGATGGCTCGCGAAGTGCGATCATTGCTTTTTTTCCAAGTTTTGCAAATGCCTGTCCGAGACCTACAGATGTTGTAGTCTTACCCTCTCCGGCCGGAGTAGGATTGATTGCCGTTACAAGTACAAGCTTTCCATCCTCGTTATCTTTGATTCTGTTCCAGAGTTCATCGGAAAGTTTTGCCTTATATTTTCCATAAAATTCAAGTTCATCTTCTGAAATACCGGCCTGTACCGCTACCTCTTTGATGTGTTTCATTTCTGCTTCCTGTGCGATCTGAATATCTGTTTTCATCTTTCCCTCTCCTTTGTATCACTTTTGGTGTTTTTAGATTTTACGAAGTCTGATTCTGCATATATTCTGCAAATTCTTCTTTTGTCATAAGCACTTTTCTTGGTTTTGTTCCTTCCTCCGGACCTACAACACCGGCTTCACATAGCTGGTCCATAATTCTGGCAGCACGGTTGAAACCAATCTTGAACATCCTCTGAAGCATACCAATCGATGCTTTTTCCTTGTCGATGATCAGATTCCCTGCATCTGCAAAATAGACATCCCTGCTGTTCTCGCTGTCCTGTTGTCCCGGAAGCATCCCCTGCCCCGGAAGATCTGCGCTGCTTGAAATCTGTTCTTCTAGTTCATTACTGTACGAGGTATTTCCGTTCTTGTCAATCAAATAATCAACAACTTTTTGAACTTCTTCGTCCGAAACGAAAGATCCCTGCACCCTGACAGGTTTTGGATATCCGGATGGATAAAAGAGCATGTCTCCCTTTCCCAGGAGCTTTTCAGCACCATTCATATCGATAATTGTTCTTGAATCGACACCTGATGATACAGAAAAAGCAATTCGGGAAGGCATGTTTGCTTTGATTAATCCGGTAATAACATTTACAGATGGTCTCTGTGTTGCAAGAATCAAATGAAGTCCCGCTGCTCTGGCCAACTGTGCCAGACGACAGATAGCACCTTCTACTTCTCCCGGAGCAACCATCATAAGATCAGCAAGCTCGTCAATGATAATTACAATCTGAGGAAGTCTTTTTCTGAATCTCCGGTCCGGTTTCCCCATGTTTGACCTTTTCATTAAAGCCCTTTAAATCACGTACATTGTACTGTGCAAAAAGTTTGTAACGCTTTTCCATCTCGGCAACTGCCCAGTTCAAAGCCCCGGCAGCCTTCTTCGGATCAGTTACAACCGGAATCATCAGATGCGGGATTCCGTTATATACACTTAGTTCCACAACTTTTGGATCGACAAGGATCAGTTTAACATCATCAGGATCTGCCTTATAAATAACACTCATGATCAGAGTGTTGATGCAGACAGATTTACCGGATCCCGTTGCACCTGCAACAAGAAGATGCGGCATCTTGGCAATATCAGTCACAACAACCTTTCCGGCAATATCTTTACCAACTGCAAATGAAATTGGCGATTTACTGTTTTTGAACTCTTTTGACTCCAGCAGATCTCCCAGCATAACCGCTGTATTTTCACTGTTCGGAACTTCGATACCGACCGCGGCTTTACCAGGGATTGGAGCTTCAATTCTCAGATCTGCAACTGCAAGATTTAGCTTGATATCATCTGCAAGTCCAACAATCCGGCTTACTTTTACGCCCTGTTCCGGTTGAAGTTCATATCTTGTAACAGATGGACCACAGCTTGCGTTTGTTACATGTACTCCAACTCCCAAATTCTGTAGTGTCTGTTCCAGTTTTAGAGCCGTGGCACGAAGGTGTTCATCCGAATCACCGCCGCCTTTCTTCCCCTTCTTTAACAGATTCAGCGGAGGTGTATGATAAACCGGCCGTGGTTTTTGCTCCTGTTCCCGTATGGTCTGTTCTACACTGGCTGTCTCTGCGGCAACTGCCTGCGCGTCTTTTTTGCTGCTTTTTCTAGAATGCTCCTGTTTTATCTCCGGGCTATTTTCAACCATAGAATCCGTAGCCGGATCATGTTCAGAACGCATCTTATTTTCTTGTCGGGAAGCGGGTGTCTGCACCGGTTCAAGATGCAGTGCATCGTCAAACGGAATCTCTTCTGGTACATCCATTGCCGGTTCTGCTCTGTTAATGACAAAATGATCTTCAAAGGAATCCGTCAGATCTTTTGAATTCGGCTCTTTCTCCGGGACAAGTTCTGTCATTTCAGGTGATTTTGGAGTCCGCCCAAAGCCACCAACAGGTGATTCTTCCTCTGAAAGAAGCGTTGTGGCGAACGTAATACCTGATGCTTTAAGGTCTGTCCGCTTTGTGCGTTTCTTTTTCTCACTTGGAGAAGATGCATCTGCCTGTAAAGTTTCGACTTTTTTTCTCTTTGCTTCAACGCAAGTGCCTCTTTGCGGGCATCCCGCTCCAGTGTACGGATCTCAGCAGTTTCCTGATGTTTCCGTTTCACTTCCTGATAAGCTTTCTTTCCATGTCTTCCAAGTGGAGCTAATAAAGAACGTTCTGTTACCAGAATGATACAAATGATTGAGAAAATGATCAAAATAACATAAGTACCTGCTTCTCCAATCAGTGGACATAAAATACTGATCAGAATTCCGCCAAGTAATCCACCCGCATTTTTATCAGCACTGGAATCTTTGTAGTAAGATAAAACAGATGTTCCCGGCAGTATATGGATGAAACATCAATTCTAAAATTCCACAAAGGAGAATGACCAGAACAATTGCGGCACCTACTTTTATGTAAGCATGAGGATTTCCTTTATTGGAAATATAAAAAAGTAACTGCTCCGAAAAATACAAATGGAAATAAATATGCCATTGCTCCTACAAGTCCAAATCCTACGGAAGAAATTGCTCCTCCCGCTATGCCACCCATACCAAAATTACTCAGGATAAGAAGGATACAGATGGCAAGGGAACCCAATAGAAGGATTTCTGAACGGATTTCCTGACTTTGTGCTGTATTATTTATATGATTTGAAGTTCTTTTTGTCTTACTGCCAGAACTTTTCTTTGTGGAGGCAGAAGTTTTTTTGTTGTCGATGTTTTCTTAGTTGTAGCATTTTTTGCTGCTTTCGCTGTGTTGTTCGTAGAACTTTTTTTCGTATTTGTAGATTTTGCAGCCATCTGATTCCCCTTAATTATTATACCATTGTACTGATTCAATCAAACGATAGATTGAATACATACTATTTCAAGTATAACATCAAATAAAATTCATGTCATTACAAAATTTCTTTGATCGGATGCCATTTTTTTGTTCTATATTTACATTTCCAAACGTTTTTCCTGTTTTTCATCAATCAATTCATAGAGTTTTTTAAATGCCTGATGAATGCCTCCGACTTCGTCGATGATCCCTTCTCTTACAGTTTCTTCTCCTTCCAACAGTGTTCCTACATCTTTTTACAAGCTGGGTGGGGTTTAGCATCAGATCAACAAGACGTTTTTCTGTGATTTTAGAGTGTGCGGCAATAAATCCGGCAATTCTGTCCTGTGTACGTTCCATATTTCTCAGGCTCTGCGTCACACCGATGAAAGTACCGTTTGAGCGAACCGGATGAACAACCATGGTTCCTGTCGGTACAATAAAGGAATAATCTGCCGAAACAGCAAGAGGACCGCCAATAGAATGACTTCCACCAAGGACAAGAGAAACGGTTGGTTTTCCCAAAGAAGCTATCATCTCCGCAATTGCAAGTCCAGCTTCCACATCTCCCCCCAGTGTATTTAATAAAATGAGAACCCCTCTACTTCATCGCTTTCTTCAGCTTCAGCCAGTTGTGGAAGTAAATGTTCGTACTTTGTTGCTTTGGTATTATTTGATACTGTTTCATGTCCTTCAATTTCACCTATAATTGTCAGAAGACGAATTTTGTAATTCTTTTTATTTTCATTTAACATTAACGCACCAAATTCTTTGATTTCATCTGATTTTTGCTTTTTTTTCCTCGCTCATATAAATATGCCTCCTGTTGAAAGTAAATAAATACTATTACTAGAATGCACAGAATACGGGGAAATATGTATTGTATCCAATTCCGCATATCAATCCCTACAATTTAGACAAAAGAGCTGACTACTATTTAGAAACTACAATTCGGATACAAAAAACAGGAGGTATGGATACAAAATCATAGGAATCCATACCTCCCGAATCATATGTAATTAATATTAATCTTCCAGTGCCTGTTCTACATCGGCAATCAGATCTTCAATATTCTCAATTCCAAGACTGAAACGAATCAGATCCGGCTGTACACCTGCTTCCAACAGTTCCTGCTCATTCATCTGTCTGTGTGTATGACTTGCAGGATGAAGTACGCAGCTTCTTGCGTCTGCTACATGAGTTACAATCGCAACCAGTTTCAGTTTGTCCATCATCTTAACTGCTGCTTCTCTTCCGCCCTTTAATCCAAAAGTAATAACACCGCATTTTCCATCCGGCATATATTTCTGAACAAGATCATAATCCTTGCTTCCCGGAAGTGACGGACAGTTAACCCATGCTACTTTCTCATGTCCCTGGAGATACTGAGCCATCTTTACTGCATTCTCACAATGTCTTGGTACTCTCAAATGAAGACTCTCCAGTCCAAGATTCAGGAGAAATGCATTCTGCGGTGACTGGATCGATCCTAAATCTCTCATCAACTGGGAAGTTGCTCTTTGTGATATAAGCACCTTTGCCAAATTTTTCTGTGTATACAATTCCGTGATAAGTCTCATCCGGTGTTGTAAGTCCGGCAAACTTGTCTCCGTAAGCAGCCCAGTCAAAGTTTCCACTATCAACGATTGCTCCACCAACACAAGCTGCATGACCGTCCATGTATTTTGTTGTAGAATGAGTTACAATATCTGCACCCCATTCAAAAGGACGGCAGTTGATCGGTGTTGCAAATGTATTATCTACGATTAATGGAACATTGTGTGCATGTGCTGCTTTGGCAAACTTCTCAAAATCAAAATAGTCAATGCAGGATTGGCAATTGTCTCTCCAAAAACAGCCTTTGTGTTCTCCTGGAATGCTGCATTTAATTCCTCTTCTGTGCAGTCAGGGTCAACAAATGTTGCTTTTACGCCCATTTTACGAATTGTATGAGCAAACAGGTTGTAAGTACCTCCATACAACGCAGATGCACATACGATGTGATCACCTTCTTCAGCAATATTCATGATAGCATAGAAGTTTGCTGCCTGTCCGGAAGAAGTCAGCATTGCTGCTACTCCACCCTCCATATCACAGATCTTTGCTGCTACTGCATCATTCGTCGGATTCTGAAGTCTTGTATAAAAATATCCGGACTCTTCAAGATCAAAAAGTCTTCCCATCTGATCACTGCTGGTGTAACGGAATGTTGTGCTTTGTATGATCGGGAGCACACGTGGTTCACCGTTTCCCGGATTGTAACCGGACTGTACACATTTAGTTTCCATCTTGTAATTACTCATCATTGTCCCCATTTCTTATAACTGATTATTCATTCCAGTTATGGTATACGTCCTGAACGTCATCATCCTCATCAAGAAGATCAAGTGTCTTCTGGATGTTTTTAATATCCTCTTCTTTTGTAAGATCAACATATGTCTGTGGAATCATTGTAACTTCAGCAGAAACCATAGGGATTCCGGCTTCTTCCATCTTCAGACGAACATCACTGAAGTCTTCCGGTGATGTTAATACTTCATAGCTGTCTTCTTCTTCGTTAAAGTCTTCAGCTCCGGCATCAAGTACAGTCATCATAAGATCATCTGAGTCCATATCGCACTCTTCTTTATCAATGATGATCTGTCCCTTCTCGTCAAACATGAAAGATACACATCGGTGTTCCTACATTTCCGCTTCCTTTTGTAAATGCATTTCTTACGTTAGAAGCTGTACGATTCTTATTATCCGTCAGAGTCTTAACGATGATGGCTGTTCCGTTCGGACCGTATCCCTCATATGTAATACGCTCATAATTATCTGCGGAACCCTCCCCGGCTGCTTTCTTGATATTTCTTTCGATCGTATCGTTTGGCATGTTATTTGACTTTGCTTTAGCAATTACATCACGAATCTGCTGTTGTTTGTCGGATCAGCACTTCCACCTTCTTTTACTGCAATCGCAAGCTCACGGCCGATCTTTGTAAATATCTTTCCTTTCGCTGCATCATTCTTTTCTTTCTTATGCTTGATATTCGCAAATTTAGAATGTCCTGACATATTCTGATTCTCCTTTTCTATTGTATCAATGTATTTTATATAAATTCATTTGCATTTACAGATACACTTTAGGTTCTGTAAAGCACTATCCATATAATTTTACCACGCTTTTTTTTGTTCTGTAAAGAATCTGGTTGGATTTATGTAGTAAGATCCAGACTGATTCTTATTGCTTGGTCAATTTTTTTCATTCGTTCCTGATCGATATGACAGACATATTCTCTCAGTCTTTTCTTGTCAATTGTACGGATCTGTTCCAGTAGAATGACTGAATTTTTCATAATATTATAATCATTTGTACAGATTTCAATATGTGTCGGCAATTTTGCCTTATTCATCTTCGACGTAATTGCGGCACAGATGATGGTTGGACTATGTCTGTTGCCTATGTTATTCTGTATTATAAGTACCGGCCGGATTCCCCCTTGTTCGGAACCAACGACAGGACTAAGATCTGCGTAATAAATGTCGCCCCCGTTTAATTATCAATTCATTCACACTCCGATATTCCAGTTACTTTTCGTATTTGTTCTCTGATTCTTCTCAGAACCTTTTGTTTTTTTCTTCTAAGAACATACTAAAGTATCTCCGGTTTTATCGGATGTATGCATATCAACCGGATTCTTTCAACTATTCCGGTTATTCGAAATAATCAATCTGTTTTACGATCGTACCGTTTTTATAATACTCTCTCGGAACACGCTTGCTCAGATCACAGACAAATTCATAATTGAATCTTCCACTCAGATCAGAAAGATCTTCTACACGGATAACAGCGTCCTTGTCTTTTCCGACCAGAGTAACCGGATCCATGAATTTTGCTTCCGGAATCTCTGTTACATCTACCATAAACTGATCCATGCAGACTCTTCCTACAATATCTGCACGTTTTCCATGGATAAGAACATAGCCTTTATTTGAGAGGGAACGCGGATATCCGTCACCGTATCCGACGGGAATCGTAGCGATCCGCATCTTCTTTGGCGCGACGAAAGTTCCACCGTAACTGATGGAAGTTCCTTTTTCCACATCCTTTACAAAGCTGATATGGCTGATTAATTCCAGTGCCGGTTTCAGGTCAACAGCATCTTTTTCACTTCATCTGATGGATACATTCCATAAATAGAGATCCCGGCTCTGGCAAGATCATGCTTCATATCCGGAAAATCAATAATTCCGGCACTGTTATCACAATCATAATAGGAGATCTGGACTCCATTTTTTTCTAACTGTTCTTTCATCCAGAGGAATTTTTCATGTTGGGTAAATGTATAAGACTTGTCAAATTCATCTGCCTTTGCAAAGTGTGTGAACATTCCTTCCATTTTAATATTAGGAAGTTTGCTGATTCTGGAAATTGACTCAACACTCTCTTTGTCTACTTTGAATCCGATTCGTCCCATTCCTGTATCAATTTTTATGTGAAGAAATGCGGTCTTTCCTGATCTTACGGCAGCCTCGGCCATTCCCTTGGCCATCTCTTCTGTATAAACTGCTGCACGGATTTCTTTTTTTCAACCATTTCTTCATACTCATCAGGAAAAACACAGCCAAGAATCAAGATTGGTTTCTTGATTCCATGTGCTCTTAAAGTTCTTGCTTCTCCCATGCATGCTACAGCGTAACCCCAGATGTAAGGCGTTTCCTCAAACATTTCTGCGAGAGGAACTGCTCCGTGTCCGTATGCATCCGTCTTGATAACAGCTATTAAACGTCCCTCCTGACCAATGCGATTTTTCATCTGCTCCATATTATATGCAATTGCGTCCAGATTGATCCGGGCACATACTCTGTTATACTGTTTCATAATTTATCTGCACTCCTTTGCATTCTTCATTGCATCGGCCATACCCCTGAATCAGGTCTCTGGCTAATACGCTGTAACTTCCTTTGCTCTTTTTCGCTTCATCTCCACCACAGGCATGTAGGAAAACCCCCACAGTAGTGGCTTCAAATGGTGCCATATGCTGTGCAAGAAGTCCTGCAATCGTTCCGGCGAGAACGTCTCCGGAACCACCTTTTTGCCATAGAGTTATTACCAGCGAGATTTACAAATTTCTGCCGATTTGTCTGTGCGACAACAGTACGACTGTCTTTTTAACACACAGATTATGGATGATTTTGTATCCGGTCCGGATTGTTTTATGATCTGATCAAGTGCATGGAAGCGATCTTCCATGATCTTATCAATACTCCATCCGGTCAGCCTTGACATTTCTTTCATATGTGGAGTTAAAATCACAGGTGCACAACATTGATTTAATAACTCTATATTCCTGCTCAGTAAATTAAGTCCATCGGCATCTATGACACATGGACAGGATACATTTTTCAATACATTTTTCAATATCTTTTCGAAATCTGTCCCATTCCAAGTCCACAGCCAATACAAACCACATCAGCCCAGTCAAGAAGATGAGACAGTTGACTGTCATCATAAGAATCATAGCAGGATATGATTGCCTCCGGAAGAAGTTCCTGCAGTGCCAGACGGTTTTCACTTGCTGTATAAATCTGTACTAGACCGGCACCAACTGTATAGGCAGCACAGGCAGAAAGAAATGCAGCACCAGCCATCCGGGACTTCCGGTAATCATAAGAACTTTTCCATAACTTCCCTTGTGCGAATTCATCATTCTCGCAGGAAGAAGTTTTCCAAGATCATTTTTGTCAAAGGTATAACAAACATCCGGGCGATTCGAAAAATAGTTCGGATCAATTCCAATCGCAACCGGAATGCTCTCTCCTGCATAGGACTTGCCAGGGGAAAAGCTCACAGCCTAATTTTACACATGCCATACACACTGAAAGGTCGGCTCGAAATGCTGTCCCAAGAATCTCTCCTGTTGCAGCACAGATTCCGGATGGGATATCAACAGCAACTTTTTCTGTATCCTGAAGATTCATCCAGTCAATCACATCTTTATAATGTCCTGTGATTTCACGGCAGAGTCCAACACCAAATACAGCATCAATTATTACAGTATATTCTTCATCCGGGAATTCTGTGAATACAGAAATCCCCATATTTTCTACAATCTGTTTCTGACATCGACATTCTTCACTTAAAGAAGCTTCTTTCCCTGCAAATAGTACATCTGCATGCTTTCCCTGTTCGGTTAAGAGCCTTGCTACTGCAAATCCGTCTCCACCATTGTTGCCGCTTCCACAAACAATCAGACTTTTTCTGTGGAAATATTTTTCTTATGCATTGTCTCGACAATCTGAAGTGCTGCACGTTCCATAAGTACAAGGGATGGAATCCCAATTTCATGAATTGTGTGTGCATCAGCTTCACTCATCTGCTTCCCATTTGGAAGATATCTCATGCTTATCGCCTGACCTTTCTAACATTATTAATTCCTTTTAACATGAACAGATGCTGCGAAACCTCCTTTTGTCAGTTGGTCCCACAGCATCCTTGCAGCTTTGCTAGATTCTATTCTTTATCCTGCTGACAAAGGTTGTAAGATAACTTCATCAGTGTGTCAGATAAATGTACGTTCTCAACGACCACATCCTTTGGAAGGGAAAGGTCTGTATGTGCAAAATTCCAGATTCCCTTCACACCGTTATCTACCAGAATATCAGCAACTTCAATTGCTTTCGATTTTGGAAGTGTCAGTGCAGCAATTTCAATGTCATTATTCTTAAGAAAATCTTCCAGTTCATCAACCATACGCACAGGAATCCCCCTGATCGTTACGCCTTCCAGTCGAGGATTCACATCGAAAAGACTTTTCAGAATAAATCCGCTTCTTTCGAAAGAAGCATAGTTTGCCAGTGCCTGTCCTAAATTACCGGCACCAATGATAATAAAATTATGACTTCTATCCAATCCCAAAATCTTGCCAATCTCTGTATAAAGATATTTCACATTGTATCCGTACCCCTGCTGGCCGAATCCACCGAAATTATTCAAATCCTGACGTATCTGTGAAGCCGTTACATGCATCTTCTTACTCATGTCACTGGATGAAATTCTCTCTATGCCAGCCTCCAGCAGATCTCCCAGATATCTTTAGTACCTCGGAAGTCTGGAAATGACTGCGCGTGATATCTTTCTCTGTTCCAATTTTTAGCCCTCCACTCTTAAACTACTCTTTATTATATAAAAGAGTTAAAGTTCTGTCAAACTTTTGTTTTGCAAAAACCTTTAAAATCCATATATTTTCCTTGTATTTTCGACATTTTTCTATATAATGATAATGTTAGAAGTCAAAAACGAGGTGAAAATATATGATACTCGCATGTCACAATATAGAAAAAGCGTTTGGGGAACGCGAAATTGTACGAGACGGCTCCTTTCATATTGAAGATCGTGAGAAAGCTGCTCTTGTCGGTGTGAATGGCGCCGGAAATCAACAATCCTTAAGATGATCATCGGAGAAGAACCTCTTGATGGCGGAGATGTTATTCTCGCGAAAGGAAAGACACTCGGTTATCTTGCGCAGCGTCAGGATTTAAAATCCGGAAATACCATTTATGAGGAAGTAAAAAGTGCAAAAGCGGATATTTTTGCAATGGAAGCTCAGATTCGTTCCATTGAACATGAACTGAAGCATTTGGAAGGTGAGGAATTGCAGAGCCGCCTGGAGACCTACAATCGTCTACAGTCTGAATTTGATGCAAGAAACGGTTATGCCTGCGAAAGTGAGATTACAGGTGTATTAAAGGGACTTGGGTTTACGGAAGACGATTTTAATAAACAGACAGATACACTTTCAGGAGGTCAGAAGACCCGTGTTTCTCTCGGAAAATTACTGCTTACAAGTCCGGATATCCTCCTGCTTGATGAGCCGACAAACCACTTGGATCTGAATTCCATTGCCTGGCTGGAAACATATCTGATCAATTATTCCGGAGCGGTATTTATCGTCTCCCATGACCGTTATTTCTTAAATCGTGTTGTCACAAAAGTTGTTGAGATTGACAATGCACAGGTTCGCATGTACCTTGGAAATTATAAAGATTATGCAATGAAAAAACAGCAGATCCGAGATGCACAGCTGAAAGAATACATGAATCAGCAGCGTGAGATCAAACATCAGCAGGCTGTTATTGATAAATTAAAGTCTTTCAATCGTGAAAAATCAATCAAACGTGCAGAGAGTCGTGAGAAAATGCTTGACAGGATTACGCCATTGGACAAACCGGTTGACAGTACGAAAGAAATGCATTTTACGCTGGAACCATCGCAGATCAGCGGAAATGATGTTCTTACAGTGGAACATCTCTCAAAGCAATTTGACAGTCAGGTTCTCTTCAGTGATATCAGTTTTGAAATCAAACGTGGCGAACATGTCGCTGTGATTGGTGATAACGGAACCGGAAAGACAACACTTTTAAAGATCATTAATCAGGTTATTGCAGCGGATCAGGGCGAATTCACACTTGGATCCAAAGTGACGATTGGTTATTACGACCAGGAACATCACGTACTTCATGATGATAAGACCATTTTTGATGAGATTTCTGATGACTATCCTGATCTTACCAATACACAGATCAGAAATACACTCGCTGCATTCCAGTTTACCGGAGATGAAGTGTTCAAAGAGATTCATACGTTAAGCGGTGGAGAAAAAGGCCGCGTATCACTTGCCAAACTTATGCTTTCGGAAGCAAATTTTCTAATCCTTGATGAGCCAACCAACCATCTGGATATTACTTCTAAAGAAATTCTGGAAGAAGCATTAAATAACTACAGCGGAACGATACTTTATGTATCCCATGACCGTTATTTTATCAATCAGACAGCCTCCCGGATCCTTGAACTGGTGAATCAGACATTTGTTAATTACATCGGAAACTACGATTATTATCTGGAGAAAAAAAGCACTGACACTTGCTTATGCTTCTGGAAATGAAACAAATGCAGAAAATGTATCCAATTCAGGCAATTCTGCTGCATCCACTCCTGCTTCGGATTCGAAATTAAGCTGGCAGGAACAGAAGGAACAGCAGGCACGTGAACGTAAACGTAAAAATGAGTTGAAGAAAACAGAGGAAGAAATTGCAAAACTCGAAGATCGCAACACAGAGATTGACGAGGAACTGACGAAAGAAGAAGTTTATTCGAACTCTATTGAGTGCCAGAAACTTTCAACAGAACGCGCTGCAAATGAAGCAAGATTAGAGGAATTGTATGAATTGTGGGAAGAATTAGCAGAATAATGAATCTGCATAACAGTAATCGCCTGACAGCTACTACTTATGGTAACTGTCAGGCGATTTGTTTTAAGATTACATTTCTAAATTTAGTCAAACTCGAATCGGGATCAAGGTTTGTTTCTATACTGTACCGGTGTGATATTATACAGTTTTTTAAATGTTCTGTTAAAATGCTCTACATTCTGATATCCCACAGATTCTGCAATACTTTCTACAGTTGCACTGCTGCTCTTAAGCATTGCTCTTGCCTTTTTCATACGGATTTCTTTCAGAATATCTCCGAATGTCATTCCTGATTTTTCTTTAATATATTTTGACAAATATGGTTTTGAAAGGAAGAACTTCTCAGCAAGATCGTCCAATGTAACTTCTTTATAATTTGCATAAATATAATTTGTAATATCTAATAATCTTTCATCCTTGCATGTCTGGGATCTCTGTACGCTATCCAATTTATTCACTGCAACAACGAGTGCTTCAATAGATGCTTTGATAATATCGGCATCAACTCCGACACCCCAGTAACGCTTCTTGTTGGAAATAACACCGACATAAGCAACAGCTCTGGAAGAAGATCCTTTTGTCAAAGAATGCTCCTCGTAAAATGCAAGTTCAAATTCGATATCAAAATAATGCTTGATTGCATTGCTGACAGCATCCAGACGTCCGTTTCCAACACCTGTGATCTTGCGGTTACTTCCATTGTGGTGAATCGTTGCTTCTGCGACAATTCCATCTTCTTGTTTAAAGTGGCATTCATCAACACTGAAAATTGGTTTCGCATTGATGTAATGGTCTTCAAAGATATGATATACATTGTCTGGTGTAAGTTCTTCGTGAGCCTTGTCGGAAACATCTTTTACAAGATATCCGACTTCTTCTCTCATCTTTTCCGGTAAGCTGATTCCAAAGCTTTGCTTCAGGATATAGTTTACGCCACCCTTTCCTGACTGGCTGTTAATACGAATTACATCGGAATCGTATCTTCTGCCAACATCCTGTGGATCGATCGGGAGATATGGAACAGTCCATGTCTGACAGTCATGCTCCTCTCTCCAGGTCATACCTTTCGCAATCGCATCCTGATGTGAACCGGAGAATGCTGTAAATACAAGATCTCCTGCATATGGCTGACGCGGAGAAACTTTCATTCTTGTCACGCGTTCATAGATTTCACAAATGTCACTCATATTAGAGAAATCAAGTTCCGGATTCACACCCTGAGAAAACATATTCATTGCAAGTGTGATAATATCTACGTTACCTGTTCTCTCTCCGTTTCCGAACAATGTTCCTTCGATTTTATCAGCACCGGCAAGGATTCCAAGCTCAGCATCTGAAACTCCTGATCCTCTGTCATTGTGCGGATGCAGAGAAAGAATTACATTCTCTCTGTCGCGCAGATGCTTGTTAAAATACTCTACCTGACTTGCGAATACATGAGGCATAGCATTTTCCACTGTTGTAGGCAGGTTGATGATCGCTTTGTTATCAGCTGTTGGCTGCCAGATCTCAAGGACTGCGTTGCAGACTTCTAATGCATAGTCAACTTCTGTTCCCTGAAAACTTTCCGGACTGTACTGGAATGTAAAGTTTCCATCTGTTTCTTCTGCTAACTCTTTCAAAAGTTTTGCACCGTCAATTGCAATCTGCTTTACCTGCTCTTTATCTTTCTTAAATACTGTTCTCTTTGTGCAACAGATGTTGAATTATATACATGGATAATAGCATGTGGAGCACCTTTGACAGCGTCAAAGTTTTTCTGATAATATGCTCTCTTGCCTGTGTCAGAACCTGGATCGTAACGTCATCCGGAATCATGTTCTGCTCGATCAATGTTCTTAAAAACTGATATTCCGTCTCAGACGCAGCCGGGAATCCAACTTCGATCATCTTGAATCCTACATCCACAAGCAGCTGGAAGAATTCCAACTTTTCATCCAGGCTCATCGGCTCGATCAGTGCCTGGTTACCATCTCTCAAGTCAACACTGCACCAGATTGGTGCTTTGTCAATTGAATCTTTCTTTACCCAGTCATAACATGGCTCAGGTGGCATAAAGTAAGTCTTTTCGTATTTCCTCCAGTTTTCCATAATGTGTACCTCTCTTATATTTAATCAATTTAGTTGTTGTTTTTTAACACTCGTTTATATTAGCACAGGAAAGTCTTAGATTGTAGTGACTATTTTAATCACCTCACTTGATCTTTTTAATATTTCCTGCTTTTTGGTACGAATTTTTATAGAAAACAGGTGGAAAATATATTCCACACATTTTTTTAAGGTTCTCTTTTCTGCATTCTGTGTTGTATAGACGGGATATTCACGGATCAATTTGTCATTTAATGTGCAGCGAATCCTGCCGACTTGCATTCCTTTCCTTACAGGAGCATCCAACTGATCAGGAATCTCATAGTCAACAGAAATCGTTTCATCTTCTTTCAATAGGAAAGAAACAGGTGTCAGATTTGCAGTAAGAGAAATCTTGGTTCCGTTTTTACCGGGATAAGCTATCGTATCTGAATGTGCTTTTATCCCATTATTAATAAATATCTGCCGGACAGGTAATTCAATTTCAAATGTCTTATATTGATAATGATCTAAAGCATAAGTCATAAGAGTTCTCATATCGGACCATTTATAACTCTTATTATTTGGCCATCCGCAGGCAAGGAGTGCAACAATAAATGTCTGCTTATCTCTACGCAACGCACCGACATAACAATATCCGGCATCTGAAGTAAATCCTGTTTTTCCGGAAAGAGCGCCGTCCATCATATTTAAGAATGCATTATGATTATAACAGCTGAACGACCGTTTTCCTTCAACATCTTGAAACTGATAGGTTTCGGTACGCGTGATCGTAAGAAATTCTTCCTGTTTTTTAGAATTCATAATACAATAACGCATGATCCTTGCAAGATCTTCTGCTGTAGTGTGGTGGATTCCATTTGAATCGGCTGCATCTAATCCATTCGGTGTGATAAAATAAGTAGAATAACAGCCGATCGTCCGCGCTTTTCGGTTCATCAGATCTGCGAATTTCTCTACACTTCCGGCAACAGCTTCTGCAATTGCAACCCCAGAGTCATTATGTGACTCCAGCATTAAGGAATAAAGAAGATCTTTTAAATAAAACCGTTCTCCTGCAACCATTCCAAGATGTACCTTTGGCTGTGCAGCAGCCTGATTGCTTACTGTAACAATCTGATTTTCTGAATCAATTATGCCGCTCTCTAATGCAAGAATACAAGTCATAATCTTTGTTGTACTTGCCATTGCCCGTTCTTCCTGTCCATTTTTGGAAAATAAAATACGCCCACTGTCTGCATCCATTAAGACGGCAGACAGGGCGTATAATTGTTTTAGCTCATCTGGAACTACCTGACGTTCGTTAGAACTGACATTTATCTTCCAGTTTTGTCCTGTATGATCAGATGTAGTTCAAAAACATGAACCGGAAAAGAAATTCCAATGATCATGCTGACAATCAGTATGCGAACAAAGAATAAATAGATTCTGAAATACCACTTTTTTAAATTCTATCATCAATTGATTTCCTGTCTGTATTGGAAGCTCCATTCTTCTTTTTTAATTTTATGATTCCAATGCAAGTTGTAGAATTCAAAAAATCAAATGTCCATACGGATCTTTGCCTCATCCTCTGCTTCTTCTTTAAATGTTCCAGCTGCTCCGGATTCAATGACGGAAGATCATCAATCGACGGTACACTGAATCTTCTTAAGAATTCTTCCGTCGTGCCGAAAAGAATTGGTCTTCCAGGTGCATCAAGTCTTCCGACTTCTTCTACCAGACCATATTCCACAAGCTTATTTACTTCATGATCAGACTTTACTCCGCGGATCTTCTCCACCTCGATCTTGGTGATCGGCTGTTTGTACGCAATGATTGACATTGTCTCAAGAAGAACGTCCGTCAGAGTATATTTCTTTGGCTGCTTTGCCACACGGATCAGATAGTCATACATTTCCTTCTTTGTACACATCTGATAAGACTTGTCCAGTTCAATGATGCGGATTCCTCTGTTCTTTGATTCGTATTTCTTCATCAGATCCTGAAGTAATTCTTCGGTTGTCTGCTCATCCTGTTCGATTGCTTTTTCGCAATTTTACTTAGTTCAACAGACTCTCCCATTGTAAATAAAATAGCTTCAATTGCAGCCTGAAGTGTTTTTACTCCTGCCATTTACACTACGTCTCCTTTTCTCTCAATCATGATCTCACCACAAGTAGATTCTTGTTCAACATAAATTTCACCCAGCTTCATCATTTCAAGAATCGCAAGAAACGTAACAACAACATGCATTTTACTCTTCTGCTTCTGAAGAAGCTGACGGAAACTGAACCGGCGGTGTTCCTGTAAATAATCACGCACATAAAGGAACTTATCTGTGAGTGAAACTTCCTCTTTCTCAATCTTGCCAAATTTACTTCTTACCGGATCCACTTTATCTGTCTGCCGACGCATAACTTCCTGAAAAACTTTCTTTAACTGTACCATTGTCAGATCCCCAAGTAAAAAGGTCAAGATCAACTGGCTCTACATATTCCAGAACTTCTTCCGGAATTGTCGGATTCTTATATAAAATCAGATCCGCATCTACCCGGCGGTCTCTGAGCTCATAAGACATGTATTTATACATTTTATACTGCAGCAGCTGTTCAACCAGTTCCTGCCTAGGATCTTCTTCCTCTCCGTCTTCTTTGACTTCTTTTGGAAGAAGCATCTTGCATTTAATATCCAACAACGTCGCTGCCATAACAAGAAATTCACTCATCACATTCAGATCTTCCCGTTGCATCTGACGGATATATTCCATGTACTGATTCGTAATCTCCACAATGGGGATATCGTAAATATCAACTTTATTCTTCTCAATCAGATGAAGGAGCAGATCCAACGGCCCTTCAAATACTTCCAGTTTTACCGGTATTCCCATAATAATCTCCTTTTTATCTGCAAAGGGTGATTGCAATCACTTCTGCCGGATTGAACAGTCTCACATTAAATGTATGCGTTCCAAGCCCTTTGCTGACGATGATCGTCTGTTCTCCCTCCACGGTCATCTCTCCTGAATATTTTGGAAAAAGAAATGCCTGCGGAGTGATCACGCCGCCAATTCCCGGCAAGCGTACACATCCTCCATGTAAATGTCCAGACAAAATCAGATCGGAACCCCATTCCTTATAAGCTTCCATATAGGATGGATTGTGGGCAAGCAGAATGTGATAACTGTTGTCTGCGAAATTCTCTGTTGTCTCCTGCTTGTTTTTCCTGATTTCCTGTAGTATGCTTTTCTCCCAGGCATCTGCGTACATCTTCAGCGGTGACATCCGCCTTGCGGAATTTTTTATTCACAATCAGTGGGAGTTCCAATCCGCTGATATGAATCTGTTGATTTCCCAACAGAATATCGCAACTTTCATTTTCCAGAAAATGAACCCCTTCTGCCTGTAACTTTTTACGATACTCTTCATAACACAAAGAATAGTTTTCCTGATTCTCTTTGATTCTCTGTTCATGATTTCCACTGGCATAATAAACCGGGCAGAGCTGCGGCAGACGACTGACAAAATCCAGTGCCTCTTGGTATCGCACGTCATTTTTTTGCTACCAGCATATCTCCGCCAATTAAAATCAGATCCGGCTGTTCTGCTCTTATAGCTTCGAACAATTTATTGTTCTGCTTACCATAAACATGGTTGTGCATATCACTTAAAAAAATAATTCTGTTCACTGAGTCTTTTTCGGCTGTGCAGGTTATCTTTGGTGAATGTACTTCGTAATGTGTTACACAAAAAAAGAATGCTGCTCCCGATACATTTCTGCTAATATAACCGCGCACACAATCAGAAAAAGAACTGTGAAAAAACCTAGGATGCTCATATCGTATGTATCTCGGACATCTCAGCTTCTGCAATCGCCACACCGGAACTTGATCCAATACGGTCTGCACCTGCATAAAACATCTTCCGTGCATCTTCCAGTGTATGAATACCACCGGATGCCTTTACCTTCATGTCAGAGCCAACCGTACGCTTCATAAGAGAAACTGCTTCTACAGTTGCTCCGCCGGTTGAGAAACCAGTAGAGGTTTTTACATAGTCTGCACCTGCATCACGGCTTACAAGACAAGCCTCCTGAATCTCTTCGTCTGTCCACTCTTCAATGCTCCAATATGGATAACCATATCCAACTCTTCTGCGCCGTCTTTCACTGCTGCTGTTGCTTCTGCAATCTTCGCAGTTGTTGACATTGCTCCTAACGGAAAACCAATCACGGTACATACTTTAATTCCTGTATTTTTCAGAAGAGAGGCACAAAGCGCAACACAACTTGAATTCACACAAACAGAATGAAATCCGTACGTAACTGCTTCCTCACATAATCCACGGATATCTTCCTCTGTTGCATCTGCTCTTAATAATGTATGATCAATACGTTCTGTAATCATTAATTTAATCTGCCGCCTGTATTTTTATATCCATTGCGGGTAGTAAAATTTCATAAAACAGACTAAAAATTATTCTGAGCTACCCGCATTCGTACCCTTTATTATAAAACATTTTCCATGTTCCCGACAAGTGTTATAATAATTTCTTCCAAATCTTTTTTTTAGATAATCTCCAAAATCTGCCTTTTCCACAGGTGTTGAAGCGATCAGATTTACGGATCCGATTTCTTTCCCGCTTATCCGATAACAAATCCGACCAACTGTTTCCCCTTTTTCACAGGTGCTTTTACTTCATCTGGAATTTCTGTTACTTCTTCGACTTTCGATAAATCGGATCCTTCCGTATCTACATAAGTAAATCCTTCCTCATATTGAATCTTTAGATGATCTTCTTTGCCACCTTTCACCAGAACCACTGGCAGTTTCCGTTCTTTTGCTTTATAAATCTGACATTTTCCCAAATCCATAATTCAATAAGGTTACCGCATCCTTAAAACGGCTTTTTGAATCTTCAGCACCCATAATTACTGCGATCAGATCTACACCATTCTTACTTGCCGTTGCTGATACACAGAACTTTGCTTTTCCGGTGGATCCGGTTTTCAGACCAGTCGCATATTCGTACTGCCGGATCAGTTTATTTGTATTCGTCAGGCCAAATTCCGAAGATCCACGGGCAGTTGTATGCGTGATATTTTCCATCCAGACCGTACAGTAGTCCTTTATCTGCGGATATCTGGTCATCAGTTCCCGCGACATGAGTGCAATGTCTCTGGCACTCATCTCATGACCATCTGCATCTAATCCGTTACAGTTTACGAAGTTTGTATGTTTCATTCCAAGTCCTTTTGCCCGCTCATTCATTTGTTTTACAAATTCTTGTTCATTACCGCAGATACATTCACTCATAGTTACACACGCATCGTTTGCGCTTGCGACAGAAATGCATTTTAGCAGCGTACCTACCGTCTGCATCTCTCCAGGTTCTAAGAATACTTGAGATCCTCCCATAGAAGCTGCATACTCGGAAGTTGACACTTCATCATCAAGTGATATAGTTCCGTTTTCTAATGCATCAAAGATTAACAACATTGTCATGATCTTTGTAACACTTGCCGGTGTCCGTGCAGTATCTGCATCTTTTTTCAAATAAAACCGTTCCCGTAGACATTTCCATAAGAATACCAGACGGCGCACTTATTTCTACTTCTTCTGCGTGGACTACAGTTGTCGGAAATGTAATCCTATACAGCAGAAAAACAGTCAGCAGAATCACTGTAAAACCCTTCTTCATCTGCAATTCCCCCATGGACTATTCTTTTACCAGTATAGTAGCGATGGAGGGGAAATATGTCTGGAGAGAATTGACTTTTCAATTTTACAGGCGTATATTAGAAGTACTGTCCATTTTCTATAATTTCAGATAAATGGAATCTAATATTAGGAGGTCAAAATGAGCTCACGCACTTATTACGATATCTTAGGTGTATCCAGAGATGCGACTCTGGAAGAAATTACTTCAGCGAAAAATGCATTGGCTAAGGTCTACCATCCGGATGCCAATATGCATAAAAGATATAGATACAACTGCTTTTATGCAGGAGATTCTGAAGCCTACCGGGTTCTTTCCAATCCGGCGAAAAGAAAAAGCTTATAATCTGGAAATTTTTGGAGTTACAGACCGTGTTTTTAAGACATTTAAACTTACGCCGGAAGATGAGAAAGAATCCGTTTCTTTCGTGACTTACTGGAATGCAGCAGTGCAGCTCCAGGATATCATTGATCAAAGTGTTCGTGTAATGGAACGTGCTTCCAAGACAAAGACACTCTCTCAAAAATTAATGAAAAAGCTTGGGAAAAATGATCCGGATGAGATGCACCGTGAACGCCAGCTCAGCCGCCTTTCCATGCAGGCAATGCGTCAGATTACCACATTGAAAATGGCAGGAATTCCAAGTGAATACTGGAATATAGATGCCATGAACTGGGTACTGGTCCGTTGGGGACAAAAAGGCAGGATACGGATTTCCGAAGCATGTTTAAACGATATGATATCTACGTGGAGAAGCACTATTCCGTTTCTGAGAAGAAAAAAATACATGCATATAAACGTCAGTCATTTCGCTGCGTTGTCATACATCATGCAAGGGATCAGCCACCCCAGCAGAAGAAATACCGGAATTGTCAGCAGGACAGGCAGAATGGTGAATCGATACTCAAAGAACCAGAACATACTGCCCAGCATTTTTTTCCCGCAAGAGGTCCCACCGCCAGCGACAGAATAAAGGCCGCCGCTACAGAAGACATTGCGTAAAACAATCCCTCGTAGATCAGCATGATTTTGAGCTGCCGGTTCGTCATTCCTACAGCCTGAAGCACAGCAAATTCACGGCGGCGGGAAAGAATACCGGTCATCATGGCGTTGAAGAAATTTAAGAGTCCCACCAGTCCGATGATAGCACAGAGGATACCACCGACCAGAAGGAACATCTGCCGGAACTGAGCAAACTCAGAGCGAGCTGTGGCCTTGCTTTCATACATCAAGGGTGAAAACTCACCGGGTGAGCTTCGATGTCAAACAGGCTGTTATCCAAAGCCTCGATTCTGCTATCTCCCATCACCATATTCCCCCGGTGCTCCATGCGGCTCATATGGCTGTCTAACTGCTCGGCGCTTTCGTACCTTGCATAGTTCTGCCGCAGAGCATCCTCCGTCATCCACAGGTATGCGGTTTTTCGCACAGCATATCCTGTGCCGGAAAGACTGGCCTTTGTGTTTGCTGCGATCTCCTCGATCTGTTCTGGCGTGATGAATTCATCTGCCGGGTTGAAACGGAAATAGTCGGGAGTGCTGACGATAAAATCGGCGCAGGTCATGGTGGATACATACTTCTCCATGCTGAAGCCGCCCACAAAGGCACACAGCGCATTGAACAGTGTCACCGACAGTGCCAGAGACAACACCACCAGCACCGTCTTTTTTCTTGTTTCGTCCCAGATTGGCAAAGGCCATCTGATGGAGCTTGGCTCCCCGGGTGCTGCGCTGTTTTTTTTCTTAGTCTGTATCGCATCCGTATATTTGGTAGCCTCCACCGGAGAGACCTTGGCTGCCATTTTTCCAGGCTTGGAACAGGACAAGAGCACCGTCAACAGGGCAAACAGCATAGAACCAAGGAAGATCACAGGCGATGTGCTGATGGTGGTGATGCCCGCATCCAACTTGGTGGAGCGCAAGACAACAGGCATCAGAACAGCACCGATGCCGTAGCCCAGTAGCAGCCCCGCCGGAATGCCGATCAGACAAAGCAGAAGTGCCTGCTGGCGAATGATGCGTTTGAGCTGCCGGGGCGTTGTGCCAATGGTTTTCAGAAGTCCGTAAAACCGGATATCCCCCGCAACAGAGATCTGAAAAATGTTATAGATGATAAGATACCCCGTGAAAATCACCAGCAGCAAAAAAGCTGCTATGGCGATCATCAGCTCTGGATCGAGCTGCGATTCCAGCTGGGATGAGGTATATCCCCAGTTGACGCCGATCCGGACGCTGTTGGGATCAGTATAGCTGTCCCAGGTGTAGCCAAGATCGGTATCCACCTGCTCCATCTGCCCTTGAATATTTGTGCCGGAGGCCAGCATGACATTCAAATCGGTGCGGAAAGGCTGTAACCCTGTTTTCACTGCCTGCGCTTCGATGTCATCTGCGTAATCACGGCTGATGTTGATGTAGTGAACAGGCATTAGTTCATCATAGTCCCAATAGCCTACCAGCGTAAAGGTATCTGTTACAGTAAAGGCGGTTTGATCTTTGTCCGTGATGGAATATGAAACCGTGACCTCGGCGCCCAGTTCCGGTGTCACACCAAGCAGCTGCAACGCTGTCGTATCCATAGCCACCTCTTTGCCGCTTTCGGGCATCCGACCGGTAGTTGGGGTGGCATAGCTCCATTTGGTACAGTTGGCATCCATGTAGCTGATCTCTGCCGGTATTTTGGCAAAGACCCCTCCGCAGTGATACCGATTACCTTCCGTACCCCCGTAGCCTTCACCTTTGGGTGAGCAGCGATGCGTTCCGCCTGCTCGGGGAAACATCCTTAAAGGTGCCGTGTGCATAGCCGCCTACCTGCCGAAACTGGTAGGTTTCATAGCTGGCGTTCAGTGACAAGACAATGGTGAACATGGAAGTAAATAGCAGCGTTGTCAGCGCAATGGCAAAAATAGCGATCAGATTGCGGCGACGGTTCGCATAAAGAGATTTTAAGCTGAGCTTTCGAATACATTTTCTGTTTTTGACATTCATCGTAGTCACCTCCCGTTAGTTCTCGGAGACGATCCGACCATCTTCGATACGGATAATGCGGTCTGCCATCTGCGCAATTTCTTCGTTGTGAGTGATCATTACGATTGTCTGGGCGAATTTTTGACTTGTGACTTTCAAAAGACTCAATACATCCTGGCTGGTCCGGGAATCCAGATTTCCTGTGGGTTCATCCGCCAGAATGATAGCGGGTGCTGCCGCCAAAGCACGGGCGATTGCCACACGCTGCTGCTGACCGCCTGAAAGCTGATTTGGCAGCGCATCCAAGCGGTCGCTCAGTCCAAGCGTCTGCACGATCTGCTGCACAAAATTCTTGTTTACCTTTCCGCCATCCAGTTCAGTGGGTAGAATGATATTTTCATATACATTCAGAACCGGAACCAGATTATAGCTCTGAAATACAAAGCCGATTTTCCTGCGGCGGAAGATGGTCAGCGCTTCCTCCTTCAGGGAGAAAATATCCTGTCCGTCCACTATGACCGTGCCGCTTGTAGGGCGATCCAACCCGCCCAGCATGTGCAACAACGTGGATTTTCCGGAGCCGGACGTGCCGACAATTGCAACAAATTCGCCCTTCTTCACACTTAAATCAACTCCATCCAACGCATGAACTGTGTTATTGCCGGAGCCATAAATCTTTTTCAGGTCTTTTGCCTGTAAAACTTCCATAAATGAGTACCTCCATGAAAAAAAAATCTGTATGTATGAAAGGAAATGATCCTTTTACACATACAGATTATCGCATAGAATTCTTTCCACATTCTTGCGAGGGGCGAAAAAAAAATCTAACAGTTTTGAAAGAATTGTTGTTATTTCGGCAGAAATATGGAAAACGCACTTCCTTTTCCCGGAACGGAAGCAACCTTGATATAACCGCCCTCTCCGGATATGATCTGTCGGGCAAGGTATAAGCCAATGCCGACCCCTTCTTGTTTCTGCACACTATTTGAGCGGTAAAAGCGAGCAAATATCTTCGCTTGCTCACTTTCCGAAATGCCTGTGCCAGTATCCGATATATCGATCCTTGCAAACATTTCGTAACTTACGGCAGAAATCCTGATTGTGCCATGCTCCGTATATTTGATGGCATTGTCTACGATATTGGCCAGCGCTTCCGCTGTCCATTTGAAGTCGAATACAGCAAAAGCATCGGTATCCTGCAGTTGCAAAGACAATCCTTTTTCAGAAGCCTTGGCGGTATATTGTTCTACTACGCTTTCAAGCAGTGGCTGTAGCGCTGCTTGCTGAGGGGCAAGTGAAATGATCCCGTTTTCCAGTCTGGAAAGCTTTACGAGAGAATCGATCAAAAATCGCAGCTTTTCCGATTGTTTGTACAGCGCCTCGACATTTGCCTTCGCCGATACAGGCAACGCTTCCTCCATTAAAAGCTCGCTGTATAACAGCAGGTTTGCAATCGGCGTTTTCGTCTGGTGGAAATGTCCGCAATCAAGGATTTGATTTTGTCTTTTTCCTGCGCTACATTTCGAGAAGATGCTTCTGCGGCAGAAAGATAGTGTGCAAACTTTGTTTCTAAAGCAGACAGCTGACTTTCATCAAAAGTGGTTTCAGAAAAGGAGCCAATCATAGCAACGTCCAGCATCCTTTCGATTTCTTCCATCGTTTTTCTGACCTTTCTCCGCTCCCATAATACAACAGCTACCGCCGCCAGAAAACACAGCAGTATGATCACAATGCCGGTTCTATTCATCTTTTGTCACCCAGCTATAACCGATTCCATAGACGGTTTTAATGTATTTCTGTTACTTGTCCTGTGCGGTCAGGCAGGTATCAGTCAGATATCCTTTTTCATTGTTCCATTCTTTCAATCCACGATAATAGAACATCTTCAGATTATCCTCGATGATAAACGGAACGATATTATATTTCAGGCATTCCTTAAACATAATTAATCTGCCCACACGACCATTGCCGTCCTGGAATGGATGGATACGTTCAAACTTCACATGGAAATCCAGAATATCCTCAAAATTCTTTTCTTCTTTTCCGTTGTACTCTGTCAGCAGAGTTTTCATTTTATCGGCAACTTCTTCCGGAAGTGCTGTATCCATACCACCGACTTCATTCGGTATCTTTTTATAATCGCCTACTGCAAACCAATCTTTTCTGGAATCACTAGTACCGCTCTTCAAGATTACATTTTTATTTACGAGATCAAGCCTTGTCTCTCCCGGTTTCTGTCCCGCTCCGGCAGATATGACAACAATTGCAGCATCAGCCACATCATCATAATCTCCGGCATATATTTTCATCGGACTTGCAAATGGAATACCATGACTGATATCCATCGCTTCTCCTTCTGCCTTGTTCTTATCTGCATCGATAAGTACAATCTCTGTAAACAAGCCACTCTGCATCAGAGCAAATACCGATGCAGAACCAACAAAGCCACAGCCTATCATTACCGCTTTTTTGAATTAATAACTTTCATCTTTGTAATAATCTCATCTCCTTAATAATTCTCTTCATGTACTTCAAAATAGCTCTGTGGATGATTACATACCGGACATACTTCAGGAGCCTTAGTTCCTACCACAATATGTCCGCAGTTACGGCATTCCCATACCTTAACTTCGCTCTTTTCAAATACCTGTGCAGTTTCAATATTCTTAAGAAGTGCACGATATCTTTCCTCATGGTGCTTCTCAATCTCACCTACTGCCCTGAATTTTGCTGCAAGCTCAGGGAATCCTTCTTCCTCAGCTGTTTTAGCAAAGCCATCATACATATCTGTCCACTCATAATTTTCACCTTCTGCCGCTGCCGCCAGGTTTTCCTTTGTATCACCAATTCCTGCTAATTCCTTGAACCACATCTTTGCATGTTCTTTCTCATTATCTGCAGTCTTTAAAAACAATGCTGACATCTGCTCGTAACCTTCCTTTTTTCGCTACAGAAGCAAAAAAGGTATACTTATTTCTTGCCTGTGATTCACCTGCAAATGCCTCCTGTAAATTCTTCTCTGTCTGTGTTTTATGCCTTCATCCTTCTTGACCAGCTCTTTCTGCAGCATATTCATAGGTGCAACAGCAATCAGCTTGATATTCTGAATCGGCATATCCCATCCGGCAGTTCCCATAAAAAAAACAACTGTGATATAACATTTGAAACAGCTAAAAGTAATGCAAATAACTCCACTGTAAACGCTAAACCAGTAAGAATTTTGGCAACCATAGAGCGATTTTCCCCAACCATTTCGAGTCGTCAATCTGATGTGCTTGTATTATCATGCCATTCGCCTCCAAAAATCAAAGCAGCTGTCTTCTTTCATAAGAAGCCTGTTAACTTATCCGGATCAACAAAGCTTATCATCGTTTTATAATTACTGGTATCTCGAACCCGGATACAATGTTCCGAGCCAACTATTAACTATCATTGCCAGTCTGTCTTTCCAGTTCTTCCTCCATACCGTCAGCTTCCATTTAATGATAATCACTTACTATTTTCTGCAAGGTTTCATCCGTCAATCTCCACCAAATGAAAGTGCATATTCCTGACTATCCTTTATTACTGTATATCCATCAAAATTGACCAAAAGCACTTGTATAGTCATCTGAACTGCCAAAACCGAACCATTGAAACGAAAGTATGCTTCCAAAAAATTACATAATAAACAAAACACAACAACACACATATTTTAACAATTTATTCTATTTCACTCCTTCCTCTGTGGGAAAATAAAATAAATAAAGATCTTCCAATGTAGCTTCACAAGGAACCGCTCGCTCACTAGGCATATTGTCTGAAATAATACGCAATATAATTTCTTTTCCTTCATGCCGTAAATTAGCAACCGTTGTTTTTGTCTGCCATTGTCTAGCTTCTTGTGGAGAAACAGAAAGCTCCCAAACCTTACCATTTGCCTTGTGAATCAACTCAGGAACCGTACCCTGCAATACAGTTTTTCCTTTTTTCATCAATAGCACTTCATCTGCTATTGCTTCTATATCCGATACAATATGTGTGGAAAGAATTACAATTTTATCGCCTGCATACTCTGAGAGCAGATTACGAAAACGGACACGCTCTTTCGGATCAAGTCCTGCAGTCGGCTCATCCAAAAATCAAAATTTTCGGATTATTAAGTAACGCCTGTGCAATTCCTACTCTTTGTTTCATACCACCGGAAAAAAGTTTTTACTTTTTTTGTTTGCCACATGGCTTAAATCAACCACTTCCAACAATTCAGTCACACGTTTTTTTGCAACATTCTTCGGTATTCCTTTCAGTGCTGCAATATACATTAAGAACTCCACCGCAGTATGATTTGGATAATATCCAAAATCCTGTGGTAAATAACCCAACACATTCCGGTAATCTGCCCCCATCGAAGTTACTTCTTTTTTCCATCCAGCAATACCTCCCCTGAGGTTGACTCCAAAACAGCACATAGCATACGCATCAATGTTGTTTTACCTGCACCGTTAGCCCCCAAAAGACCATATACTCCCGGCTTTAAGGTTGCACTAACACAATCTACCGCTATTTTCCTTCCATACTGTTTTGTTAAACGATCAAGCGACAATTCCATACATTTTTCCTTCCTTTCTCATCTCTGCAATATAATGAATTTCATTTATAAAGAACATAGCAAAAATCAAAATGTAACAATCCACACCCCCACTGCTGATGTTTCATATAACCATGGCAATATTCTTGCTGACATACCCCCAACAAATGCAGGAACCCAGCATTACAATCGCACATGTCTGTAAACTCTGTTTCTTTTGCAAACGGATCAAACGTAGCAACGCAACCATACACACTAAGTACGGAACCAGGCAGTATAGAACCATCTGTCCAATCTCTTTATAAGAATTTTGCAAATAAACTTCCATACACAAAAGAATTGTTATACACACCAAATTAGCAGCCCCAGCCAAAACCAGCTTTGCTAACGTGATTTGGGCACCAGAAGCTCTTGTTACCGCTTCAATCTCGCTCATTCCATAATACTGGCTTTTAAAAATTGCTGGTATGATAGCCAATACAAACAGCGGCATAAAAATTGGTATATTCTTTGGCACGTCTGCAATGCTGGCAATTGTTAAACAAACTATAAATAACGTTACTGCCTGCAAACCAAATATTGGAATACCTTCAAAGCGAAATACATCTGAAAGATAGTGAAAGAAACCTGTCCTCGGTTCTGCCCTAGTCACTTCCTGTTCCCGCACAATTTCAGTGCAAAGCTTAATCGTTTCCTCTAATCTTTTTAGGCTGTACTTCCTCTCCTAAAGATTGCTGTAAATAGACCTTCAAATTTTTATCTTTCATTTTTCCTGCTCCTTTCTCATAATTTTTAAAGCATTACGAACCCTGCTTTGTGCTGTTCGCATATTGCATCCCATCACTTTTGCAATCGCTCCAAAACTAAGTTGTTCTCCAAAGCGTAGAATGACTGCTTCCCTTTGTTCTGATGATAAAAATTCAAAAAATAGCTTATCTCTGCCCTATCCTCTAGCCGAACTATGTCGTTATACTCATGCACTATATTTTCTTCATCTTCTAATGGATAAAAACTCAACCTTCCTACTTTCATCAATACATAAATGATTTGCAATCGTGTATAGATAAGCCTTAAATTTTTTTTTTCCCTTTAATGTTTCCTGAGTCAGGTCTTCTGCTTTTTTTCCAGATTAGAGCAATGCCACCTACAGTAACGTAAAATAGATGTATAATAGCGTTTTATCAATTCTTCTGCTGCATTTTCATTTCCAAGTAGTAAAGCCTTGATGGTGCGGTACATATTAAGTTTACGGCAAATGCGTAGCACACGTTTATCGTTTACATCAATACCATGATATCGTTCCAAATCATCTCTGATTCTTCGATAGCCTTTATCCGGTGAGGTCTGTATGAGATCTTTTTCTATCTCGTCAGCAAAAGCCTATTCTTTGCTCACTTTTAGAATTCTCTGTAGCCATTTATAATAAGCTGCTCTAGAAACATTACCAAGTTTACAAAGTGCAGCAACTGAATAATTATGATCTTCATGTTCTTCTTTGATTGCCTGATATATATGCAGGACGTTTTCGTTTGCCACGGTTATCTCTCTTAAAGCTTCCCTCACTAACCATATTTGACTATATAATTGCGAGCCTGTTGATAGGACACCTGTTGTTCTGCTGTTTGGGCATAATTACGATCATGTGCGATACAATACTGTACTATTTCAACTCGTTCTTCAAAAAGTGGTTTTTCTTCCTTTGGTCATATAGATTTACAGCATATATCTTGTCCTCAACAGATACTTTTCTTTTTGAGACATAAATACTGCTCCCCTCCTAAGTGACAAGTTTTTATTATT
>VOFI01000986.1_pt1 | contig 48167 bp, 89 predicted proteins | sample 5384131 | NCBI WGS metagenome assembly VOFI01 (sample SAMN12384728, study PRJNA508395) | human gut metagenome | isolation source: healthy gut H | host: Homo sapiens
AAAGGCGGTGAAGCAATTATGCAGTTTGTTCGAGGTAATTACTCGGTGCAGTTATAAAATCTGGTAACAGGTTGCATCGAGGTCAAAAACTTATGTTATCAGGTAACTGCACCCTATCGTAAAACATAAATAACAATACGAAAAGGAGTAGTTATACAATGAATAAAGAACAGTTATTAAATGAATGGTTGGAAGAAGAAAAGGTTGCACATATTCATGGGTGGGATTTTTCTCATATACATGGAAAATACGAAGAAGAAAACGATTTACCTTGGGATTATAGTAAAATTATTCGTCACTATTTATTGCCTGAAATGAAACTATTAGACATTGATACAGGTGGTGGAGAGTTCCTTCTTTCATTAAAACACCCTCTTTGTCATTTGAGTGCAACAGAAGCATACTCACCCAATGTCGAATTATGCAAAGAAAAATTACTTCCACTGGGGGTAGATTTTAGGGAAGCCGATGGACTTACAAAACTTCCTTTTAATAACGAAACATTTGATATTGTAATAAATCGTCATGGAGCTTTCAACGAAAATGAAATATGGAGAGTATTAAAACCTAATGGAGATTTTTATTACTCAACAGGTAGGGGCGGAAAACGATAGGGAACTTGTTGAACTATTATTAAACGAAATACCACCATTACCATTTCCTAAGCAATATTTGCATAAAAAGTACAACAAGCATTTGAAAAAAAGGGGTTTACAACGCTTGAAGCAGAAGAAATATACCGTCCAATTAAATTCTGGAATGTAGGTGCTCTCGTTTGGTTTGCACATATTGTTGAATGGGAATTCCCTAATTTTGATGTAAAGAAGTGTTTGTTAAACTTATACCATGCTCAGGAAGTGTTAGAAAAGAATTAAATGGTTTTCAGATCCTGATAAATGGCGATCCGCAGCGAAGGCTTTTCTGTCTTTATCCGGGACATATTTCAACGTGTTCCTTACCTGGTGTACGATACAGCGCTGATACTCGGTCTTTGGAAAAGCAGCAGCGATTGCTTCTTTGATGCCGGTTAAACCATCTGCACAGATGATTAATACATCTTTGACACCCCGGTTTTTCAGCTCGTTCATAACGGAAAGCCAGTATTTTGCGCTTTCGTTGTCGCCAACGCTGATGGTCAGAACCTCTTTCTTTCCTTCCGTGTTGATTCCAAGAATCACATAAGCTGCAAGCTTTCGGATCACGCCATTATCCCTTACGGAATAGTGAATTGCGTCGATGTAGAGAATGGGATAGACTTCGTCCAATGGCCGGTTCTGCCAGTCTTCAATCTGTGGCAGGATTTTATCGGTTACATCGGAAATAAAGCCTTCTGAAGCTTCAAAACCATAGATATCTTCGATGGTTTCAGAAATTTGCCGGGTAGTCATTCCTTTGGCATACATGGAAATGATCTTCTGATCAATATCGGAAATATCTTTCTGACGTTTTTTCACAACCTGTGGTTCAAATGTTGATTTGCGATCCTGTGGCACTTCGATTTCCATCGAGCCATACCGGCTGTTGACCTGTTTCCGCTTATAACCATTGCGATAATCATCATTATCTGAGCGTTCGGATTTTTCGTAACCAAGATGATCATCCATTTCAGCTTCCATCATTTAATGGTGCCGCCTAAAAGATCCTTGAGCGCATCCTGAATGTCTTCTGCAGACTGGATATCGTACTTTTCTTCCAGGAGCTGATGGATGATGTTTCGTTTTCCTTCGTGGTTTTTATCAATTAGAGTACTGTTTCTGATTGTTGTCTGAGCATAAAAGCATTCAGTCTATATTCAGGAGCTTGTAAGCCAACCGCTTCTAACTCTTTGCACATACGGTCAACACCCTCGCCATATTCCTTTACAAAGCTATATGCTTTCAAAATTCTGCAATCTTTGGTTCCTAGAAAAATATGTATGTCAGATATTGTCTGTTTCACAAGTCCCGGTAACTTTCCACAACAATCCTATCATCAAACATTTTTATCTGAATATCAGTTCCTCTAATACTGTAATCTCGATGTGTAACAGCATTTACAATGATTTCCTGTCGGACAAACTTCGGATATTCTTCTTCTGTTACAAATAACCCATCCTCGCCCAGATAAGTTTTTTCCTTAATTTGCGTATCCAGGTATGCAACTGCATCTGTTATCATCTTCAGTATATTTCCTTCAAAAATGACATCCTTGATAACATTCATCTGTGTCAATATTGCCGCAGAACTTATCTGTACTTTTCCATTTTTTTCTTTTATAAATCCTTTATTTTCCTTCAAATATTCCATTGCTGTTTTTGAATAATCGATTTGAGCAATATATTTTTCTACAAAAGGTACATCAATATCCTCTATATCAGCTTCCGGAACTGGTTTATCTTCAAAAGAATCTTTCTCCCTTATCATACATCAACTGTGTTCGTTCCTCAAAAAGTAAGTTTCTTTGATTTATCCCCCACACGCATAAATACTTCATCTGCTTGATTTGCATGTACCTCCATACTTGGTTCAATATGCATAAGAAGAACATGATTCTCTCTTCCTTTAAAATCAATACACTGGACTTTTTCTATTTCTACTTTCACAGTCGGAACACAAAAAATCAAACGGTACCCGAAGAAGTTCATTCAACTTTTTAGATGTCATAATCGACACCTTCTATCCTGCGTGTCTTGTCAGATATTCCAATGGCAACTGTGCCACCATCAGCATTTGCAAATGCAATAATTGGTATTGCCAATACTTTGGGAGCAATATTGACACTTTTCCTGTCAAATACCTGCATTTCTTCGACTGCCAATACTTCTTCTATCGTCATTTTACCGCTCCTCTCCATTCACGTCTTTTACCTTTAACTATAACTATTTTTCATGCTTTTCGCAATACATATTATACTCACTTCATGATTCCGCATGATATATTTCTAAAATCATTTCACCCCGGCAGACTATCCCGGACACACAGTGCCCCCGAGGATGTCAAGTCATTGCTACAAACTTTTTTGGCTTTTCCTCTTGAAAAAGTCTGTAAAACCGTTGTTTTCTTTGTTTTTCTCAGAGGAGGATGTTATATTGTTGTCATAAAATCGTACTGCGGATGTTACACTATTGCTACCCAAAACGCTTCCTATGCAAATTCCTTTCCTGACAAAAGTTTTTGCATAGGAAGCTTTTTTCATCATTCCTGTGAACCTATCTGTGTTTTAACCTGATCTGCTTCATTTAGTATTTTCAACTGGTATTCGGCGATTTCTTTCAAGATAGCAAATCTTTCCTGTCTGCACTTTCCTTCTCTAATCATATGTGCATTGTGAGTCTCCATGTTTGAAAGAACCGTCAATTCATTAATTGTCGCAAAATCACGAGCATTATTCTTCTTCGCAAGTTCAGGATTAGATTCACGCCATGCCTTTGCAGTAAAACCAAACAGTGCAACATTCAGAATATCTGCCTCATCTGCATATGCAAGCCATTCTAAATTTGTCCGGTAATTTCCACTCGGTATAATATAATTCTTAACCGCATCTGTCTGTATCAGATAATTATTTTTTGATAAAAATCTTTTTTGCGTCCCACTCTATTTTTTCTGGTTATTTTCATTTTCCTTTAATCTTTGAAATTCTTTAATCAAATACAACTTAAATACCGGGCTGATTGCAGAAGCAAACTCGAATGCGATATCTTTATGTGCAAATGTACCTCCATAGCGACTCTTTTTACATACATCCCTTTTGCATTTGTCTTTTCTATCCATTCAGAAACACTAGGTGTAAATGTTAATAATCCAGCCTGTTTTTTAAAGTGTTCAGATTCGAACACTTTAAATTCCGGATTATAAATTTCTTCCCATGTACATAGAAATTCCAACGTCATCCTATTCCTCAACCAATTTCTTATAACATCCGCTGCTCTTGAATCTCCACCTTTCGCGGCCGCCATATCCGTAATACAGATATAATCATCAAAATCCTCACTGGCAACTGTAATTAAAATATCCTGTACTTTAATAATTTTATTCTTTATCACTTTTCTCTCACCTTTAGAATCCAAAAACATTTGCAGAATCCTTTTCTCTTTCATATTTTTATAGTTCTTGTCATACCATCATAATTCCCTCTAAAATAATTCCTGCTATCAGACTAATCAATATTCCCCCTAGTATTGTACATATCACAATTCCCATTATGGGATGTCTTATTTCCCATTTTTTCATTTTTTCGTATATCCTCTGCTCCAAAGCACTTTCCTGATCCCAAAATAAAGGTGTCTGTAAGCTATTTGAATCTAGCTTCTTTTCACCTGCTATTGTACCGCCCGAATACAGACATAACCTTTGATAATAGACAAGTATTCTGAACATTTGTCTTTTTCTGGCACTTTCCAGATTCTCATCCAAAATATCTATGCCATCATACATGTAATCCATATTTCTCCTTTAAAATTGTTTTATTCCAAACAACTCTGCATATTTCATCAGACGTTTATACTGTTGCTCACTCTCTTTTTACATAATCCATGATTTCAAATGAATTTTCTGGCTCTAAACGCCGTATATCACAAAGGCTCCGTTCAACATCATAGATATTATAACTACCAAATTCTGTCTCTCTTTTTCTCTGACCAATTTGAAAATTTCGTCCAGAAAAATAATGCCGCCTCGTCGGAAAATTCATTTTAATATACTACGGTCTGTTCGCTCTGTCGCAACCGATAAATACTCTGGTTCCTTTGTACTAACCTTCTGATAATAAAGAGAACTGTCCATACAAATAACAGCCTTTGGATTGCTAAGACATACTTCAATACATTTATAGTCTTGAGGCTTCTTACATTGCCCACCGGATAGCCAATAATGTCCATGTGTCACATTCTCCAAATATCCTTCTTTAACCAAAAACAGCGATCTGGCGGTTTGAAAAACCTTCTTCCAGAATTTCTCGTGTTTCCACATATCCTTTATACTTTTTATATAGCATTTCCAATCTGATATATGTATTTGTTCTCATAAACAACTTCCTTTTTTGCATTTTTTGTTACACATATTATTGCATTTTTGTTTACACATGTCAATTCATTTTTATGCAAATCAGATTTTTCTTACACATAATCGTATATACCTACTCTCCTCACCCCGGCAGACTATCCCGGACACACAGTGCCCCTGAGGATGTCAAGTCATTGCTACAAAAAAATATGCGGCTTTTTTGCCACAAAAATGGCTTAAAACCGCATATTTCTGTATAGAGGACGTTATATAATTGTCACAAAGTAACTGGGGAGGATGTTACGTCATTGTCACAAAATTCTTTCAGTATCATTCCCATCAATTCCTGTACAATGCTTTCTGATTTAATTCTTATCAGATTATCCCATGCGTCCACTTTGCCTAACAAATTCATTCCACCATGCCAAACTAATTCTTGATCTATAATCGCAAAACACTCTGTATCTTCATCTACCATGATTACCTGAATTCCAGTTTCTTTCATTTTTCTATCAAAATCAGATAAAAATCTGTATTCCCATAGCATCTATTTTCTGGCTTTGTTAGAATTACACTTACTTTTTACTCCTGCTTCCTGTCTTGGCTTCAGAATCTGAATAAAACGTTCTATTTTATCCGCAGTAATTGTCGGGCTTGAAATAAATGACATTGGTGTTCATATAGTTCATAATTCCGATAAAAAGCCAGAATCAACACAATCCCAATTCCCACTTGTGGCATATACAGCTGTTTATCAACTTCACGATTTTTGTTAATGAAATATGAAATCTGGACTTTTGCTCTCTGCAGTTTCTTTGTCCATTCCGCAACCAGAATCCCGAACTGTCACACATACAACATTTTCTTTCACTTCCGATATAAAACATTAAACTCTCTGGGAAGAATTGGAACTTCCTCTCCGTTTACATATGCCGCCATCTCATCCATATCCACAGGCTTTACCATGTAGTCATCAACGCCGGAATAAAATCCCTTTCTCTTTGATTCAAGATCATCTAATGCTGTAATAAACAATTTGCCATACTCCAGTCCTCTGTATATCTCTCTTTAAAGTATAGAAAATTAGTATTTAAATGTCTCTATTCTAAAACATCCCGGCATATTATATAAGACTGATACGATTTTTTCATCGCCGTTCTGTCTCTGCTCACATACCCATTTACCAACATGGAAAGTCCCTGCTTCTTTTGTGAGAAAGTCTACTCTCCTATGATCCCCGGGTTTCGTATGGAAACGGATACTGCACATCATTCCTATGATCAGAAACGTATTTTCATCCAGTTCAAAGACGACTCCTGCGGTACTGCCGGTGCACCGTCTGTCCTCGGGAGATACTGTATTTCTATATCATAGTTCTTAAACTTCAGATAGCATCCCTGCTCTCCATCTGACTGTTTCAGGAAACACTTCATATGTTCTGTCCCACGGTATTTCAAGTACAGCGGTCTGATCTCTTCCAGCAGCCGGTACACCTCGCCCAATGTCTCTTTAGTCCCACTCAGATTAAAGGAAAGCGGATCCAGTTTCAGAGCGTCTATCACTTCTGCCGGAAGATCCGAAGGCTGGTCTGCCCACAGATCTTCCACTCCAAAAAGGCGCATAGCATAACGCATGAAAATGCAGGAATGCATAAAGGGCATAGGAAGCTGTAACCGCATCTTTCCGCACTTCGGGGATTAAAAGCGGATTATCCGGCCGGCTGTACGTCTTCATGATGTCAGAGACATATGGCACATAGATGTCCGGACCGATGGTAAAAAGTGAAGGCGCCGCCGCTTTCCATACCCACAGCATATCCTCTACCGGTCCTCCGGACGGATAGGAACCCGGATACCACGGAAACTGCTTCAGCCATACGTTCGTAAGGCAGGGAAGCGGATGTTTCTCCCCTTCCAGCAGATGCAATCTGCTCCAAAGCGCTTGCGAAGCACCATGCAGAGAAAACTTCCTCCGCGTCATCACCAAAGGCTTCTTTCCATGTAGCGCGTTCTTTCTCTGTCTGCTCTGGAAGGAGCATTTCCGGCACGGATCCGCCAAACACTTCTTCTGCCTGCGCACAATAATCTCTTTCTGTTCCCAGCAAGCCCTACTTCATTTTCCACCTGTACCATGATAACCGCAGAATTCTCATCTGTTTCTCTGATATGTTCCATCAGGCGCGAAAAAGCATTGGCATCTTTCTCCACCCCGCTGTGCACAATGGTGAGATTGTATTCAATCTCTCGCCGCCATACAATTCCACACGGAAATATGTCTCACTGTTTTTCTTCATCCATACCGGCACGTAAGCGGACTCTGCGTTCTTCCAGAGACCGAACCAGAGCAGGATCAATTTCTTTTTATATTTGTCCGCCTGCTTTATAAGCGCATCCACAAGGGTGAAATCAAACTTTCCTTCTTCCGACTCCAGCGTTTCCCAATACACCGGCACGATCAGCGTATTCAGATTACTCTGCTCCATCTTCTCCCAGATTTCTATTTCCATCCTTTCCGGATCATACGCGCGGAATTATGTACCTCGCCTGCAAATGCCTGAAAGGGTTGACCGTCTACATATAATGTTGAAATTCCGTTGTCATTTCTTATCTCTGCCATGTGCTTCATTCCATTATTTCCCTTTCTTTAGAAAAGAATCTTAGTACGGGCAAGCCAAAGGCGTATTCCACTTATAAGCGCAGAAATCCCAACTGCGATCGCAAATGCTCCTGCCACGATATTCATGATTCCTGAACTTTTCACTGTATGATACATTTTTTCTTCCATATACCTACCTGTTTCATCTACATCCTATTATCACATTTACTCGTTACCCTAACCATCAATCTGCCAGCCTGATTCTCTTTATCATAATCAGCAGATGACGCACTGCCTGTTCCAATTCTTCTCTCGTCACTCTGCCTTCTTCGTATCCTTTTAATATCTGGCGGATTACCGGAGGATCGCCGGGCATTACGATATCGTTTCCTCCGCAACAGCGTCCGCGCCGTCCACAACCATATCCATATCTCCCCAATCCGTTACAACAGCCCCTTCAAATCCCCATTCCTCACGCAGGATCTGTGTGCACAGGTCATGGCTGCCGCCGGAAAATGACCCGTTGATCTTATTGAAGGAGGTCATGATGCATGCGATCCCGGCATCTTTGACTAACATCTCGAACGGCTTTAAATACTGTTCTCTAAGTGCCCTTTCTGTCAGGATTGAGTCCACTGCATCTACATTTTTTCCCTGCATTTCCGCGCCGGAATGTCTCCTGCTCATTTGCCGCGAAGTGTTTCGGGCACACGATAACCGGCCGGCCATTCTGTACGCCTTTTGTGATCTCGCAGGCACAGACTCCTGTCAGGTACGGATCTTCAGAAAAATATTCAAAATTTCTGCCGCACAGCGGATTTCTGTGGAGATTCACAGCAGGAGCAAGCCAGACATTCACCTGCTGATCTTCACATTCTTTTCCTACTGCATCCCCGAACATCTGCCACATTTTTTTGTCAAAGGAGCACGCAATGAGCATTTCTGTCGGCCAGGCAATACCGCCGATCCCGGCAGGGCCGTCCTTATAAAAATGGATTTGATCCCTTTTTCCGCAATCGCCGGGGAAACATATCCCGGATATCCTGTCGGATGGCTGTTTATCGTCAGCGGATTCCCATCTGCGTCAAAAATTGCAGACGGGTCAGTACGGTCACCCACAGCCGCAAATGGGGTGCCCGGTCCATAACCCACACAGAGAAGCGAGTTCTTCGATGGACAGTTCCGGCAGACTTTCTTTGCGCTTCTTTTTTCAGCCTGTATACTCTCCCCTCCTGCAAGAATATCCTCTTCCGTTACAGAAATTACCTCCGTCTCGGTCACGCCTCCATCAGGTTTTTCTCATATACGTCTTCCGGCTGACACCCTGTGCAGTCTTTCTGTGTCAGGAACGAAAGCTTTCCTCTGTTGCATCCCGAGATAGTCAGACGGTTCGCACACTGTTCTGTAAGGACTGTATCCCGCAGGCATACCATTCCCACCGTAAAGGTGTCTCTTGATGATTTTCCCATCTTCAGGAGATAATCGCCTGACTCGATGACCCAAGCGGCTCTTTCCTCATCATAAACCGCCAGTTCTCTCCATGGGATCCAGATCTTAACCTGCTCTTTTTCACCCGGAGCGAGGTCAGACGTTTTCTCGAATCCTTTCAATTCCTGATAAGGACGCTCCACGCCCTCTGCTGGATATACCTTAGACAGATAAATCTGGATTACCTCTTTCCCCGACATTTCCCCAATATTTTTCACATCGGCTGTCACCAGAATACCGCCGTTTTGCTTCTTGACCAATGCATCGCTGATCGCAAATGCAGTGTAAGATAGTCCATAACCAAAGGGGTAAAGCACCTGTTTTCCGAATGTATCGAAATAACGATATCCAGTATAAATATCTTCCCAATACACGGTTACCGGACTCTTCGTAAAACCTGTACTTCCGTTTTCTTCTGACGAAAGACCGTAACTCTCATAGTCCAGAATATTCTCCAAATGCTCCTTATCCCATGAGAAATGATCTGCCGACGGATAATCTTCATAGTGTTCCGCTATAGTCACCGCCAGTTTCCCGGAAGGATTAATCTCCCCTGTCAAAATGCCAGCCAGCGCAGAAGCCCCTTCTTCCCCCGGGATTCCAATAAACAGAAGGCTTTTTATGCTCGCATATTTTTTCACCCACGACAGATCAATCAGTCCGTTTACATTCAGGACTATCACTACATTAGCAAAATGGGTACAAATATCCTTTAACAGGCTTTCTTCTGATCTGGTCAGGTAATAATCCTCCGGCAGATGACGGTCACACTCTTCTCCGCCGGAGTTTCTGCCGATCACGAAGATTGCTGTGTCTGTTTTTTCCGCCGCCTGAAAGATAAGTGTCTCCGGCACATCATATTCATCAAGCGGAGCCTTGTATTTTCCGAATATTTCGTACATGATTCCGCTGTTTACCATTTCGCTGACCTTCGTCCAGTCAAACTCATCCTCTTCCGTTACCTGTTCTGCACTTGCTTTATACTCATAAAAGTCCTTTCAGTGCGATTCAGGTTTTATCCCTCTTTTCACATTCTTCCAGAATTGTGCCGCACCCGGCTATATTAGCACCACCGGATCCATTTCCAGAATACAAAGTGCCTATCTGTGTCCTTCCGAAAAATGCAATCTCTTTCTTCTCTTTTTTAAAGGGAGTATATGGTTCGCATTTTTAAGCAGAACAATCGATTCTTCTGCTATTTTTCTGGCAATCTTTTTTTTATCCATTTTTTATCCTCTCCTGTTTTTCTCATTTCCTGCCGAACCTGACAGCCGGCCTGCTGTAAATCTAACGGATTTATAGTCTTACTTCCCCGTGCTTTCGCATAAAATGCCCTTTCCACTCCATTGATCCATTTATCTTCTGTGATTCGGTATGTTCCTTTTAACCGGATATTCTCAGAAGAACTTCCAATTTCTGCATCTATATCCCCTTTTTTTTCCACCTTCCAGCGCATCTGCCTGTCAAGAAAGGCTGACTGATCCGCCTGCACTGTAAATGTCACTCGTACTTTCTCCTCCGGCTCCATATGGATCCGCTTAAATCCGGCAAGCTCTTTCACCGGACGTGTCATACTTGCGAATCTGTCCCTGAGATAAAGCTGTACTACCTCATCCCCGGCACAGTTTCCTGCATTCTTTACCACACAGCTGATCTGTACCGATTCTTCTGCTCCAATCTCTGCTGCCGATATATGAATTTCTGAATACTCAAACCGTGTATAAGACAATCCATGCCCGAAGCAATATCGCGGTGTATGGGGAAGATCCACATAGTTGACAAATCCGATACTCTCCTGCTGGTGCCATGCAGAACCGTTTGGGTGATTATAATAGATTGGAATCTGTCCGGCGTGATATGCCACGGATACTGGCAGCTTGCCGCCCGGATTATATGCTCCCAGCAGGACATCTGCCACAGCCTGCGCTCCCGTTTCCGCTGGGTTCCAGGCTTCTATGATGGCATCCAGATATTGGTCTGTTGTGTCACTGGAGATTGGTCTTCCATCAAAATGAACCCCAATCAAAGGCTTACCACATGCAGCGGCAGCTCTGAATAAATGCATCCTGACATTCCGGCAGATTGATGTCGGCAGCGTCCACACCTTCGCCCATGGTCGCCATAGAGCATGTACCGTGCTTTCCTCCCAGAGTGAGGATCACAGCATCAGCTTCCCTGACTGACTGCAGCGCTTCTTCAAATCTGCCCTGATCCTTTCCGGCAACCGGATACCCGTATGCATACAGAATCTCCGTGTCTGTCATCCGCTCCTTCAGTTCTTCTAACAGGCTTCTGCAGTCCGGCTTCTGCAGGCGCAGGATATCATAAAAAGCTCCGCTTCGTCTGACTGGATCTTTGTACCTGGGACATAATTCACCGGCTCACCATTTGGCAAAGCATTGCTCCGCTGATCTGCCCGGACTCCGGGCTCGCCCTCTACCCCCTGCGATGGAGCTTGCAACAGCGTAGACCGACTCCATCATGCACAGATGGGTATATCCGCCGAAGAACTTACGGGCACAGTCTACATGAGGTCCAATCAGGGCAAGCTTCTTTATCTTACCTGACAAAGGAAGTATCCCGTTGTTTTTCAGGAGTACCATGGACTCTCTTGCTGACCGGAGAGATAACTCCGCCCCTCTTTCTCTCAAAAAAATCTTTTTGACAGGACTCACCATCCATGGCGAACGGATGCTCAAACAGACTCATGCGGAACTTGGCTTCCAACACCCGCAGAACGGTTCGGTCCAACAGTTCTGTATCCGCCTGTCCGCTTCGGAACATTTCTTTGAGTTCCTCACCATAACCGATCGCTTTCGGCATCTCTATGTCCATCCCTGCTTCCATGGCAAGAAGCCCTGTTTCTCCGATAGTCTCCCCGATCCGCTGGACTTCGTGGGCATTGTTAATGCCGCCGTAGTCGCTGACACACAGACCGTCAAACCCCATCTTTTCTCTGAGAATTTCCGTGAGCAGCCTGTGTGAAACGGAAGCCGGTTCCCCGTCAATGGAATTATAGCAGGGCATCACTCCTTTCAGCCCGGATTCAGAAATCGCAGACTGGAAAGGCTTGCCGTATATTTCTTCCATGAGGCGGGACGGCGTATCGCTGTTTGTCCCGTGGATACCACCCTGTGAATTGTGAAATCCGAGAAAATGCTTGGCCACACTTTCCGGTCTTCTGCCGCCTGCCTCTGTTGTCTGGATTCCTTTCGTATATGCCGTTCCCAGAGTCTGCCGCCAAAGCCGGGTCTTCTCCGTAGGTCTCTCCCTGTCTTCCCATGCGGGAATCCCTCGAAATATCCAGCACTGGTGCCAGAATGTGAGTGATGCCGCAGGCTGCTTCCTGTTTTGCCACCACTTTGGCTATCTTCTCTTCCAGCTCCGGATCCCATCCTGAGCCTCTGGCGATTCCGGAGGGGAAACTGGTTCCTTCCTGAATAAATGCTCCGCACAGTCCCTCCATATGAAAGATTGCCGGGATATGATGAGGGCTTTGTCTCATCACAGTCTCCTGCATCTTCCTCTGCCATCCAGCGGCCTCTTCCAGCGTGCCTATCCTGCGCATTTCCAGAGTACTCACCTGTCCAATCCCGTAAGGCATCTCCAAAGCCTGCTGTTCCATATCATCATAGCTGTCGCCAAATGGGAAAATGCACCAAGCCGCGCCATCTTCTCGTCTAAAGTCATTTCTTCGAGAAGTGCCCGTGCCCGTTCAGCCGGAGTTCTCTCGGTGTCTGTATATTTTACCTTCTGCTGTACCATTTACTTTCTTCTCCTTTTACATCTGCGCATTCAATTCTTTTAGTACGGCTTCATAAACCGCTTTTACCTCTGGGGCAGAGCTGATTCCTTCAGCCAGAGTCATTTGCCTTGCATACTCGATCATTGGATTGTGTACAAGCTCCGGCAGCATCTCTTCCATCATCTTCATGCCAAGAGGTTCGTCCAGAATCTCTCCCAGTGTACTGTCCAGAGTGAATTTCAGCTCTTTTAAACTTGTGTTTGTGTCATATTCATACACATGTGTTCCCGATCCCACCTCAAAGGATTCCTCTTTTTCCGGCAGGAACAGATCCGCCCTCGTATTGGCAGGTACGCTGACCTCCACACGGATCTTTCCATTGCGGCAGCTCCAACAGGAAACAATCTTTCCGTAAGGAGACTCCAGCTCTGTCCTTACCTCTTCGATTCCCCTTACAAACATCGGCTTTACATAAAATCTCCTGTATCCGGCTTTCGTCTGGTTTATACCGCCGATTTTCCGATACATCCAATCGCCGATCGCTCCATTTGCATAGTGGTTCATAGAATTAAGCCCCGGATCTTGCATGGTGCCGTCCGGCAGGACGGCGTCCCACCTCTCCCAAAGCGTCGTCGCGCCCTTATTCACAAGCATACAGCCATGATGGCAGATCCTCTCTCACAAACAGGAGTCCGGCCGTATCATGCGCTTTGTTCTCAGACAAGGCATGACATAAATACGGCGTCCCTACAAATCCTGTGGTCAAATGATTCTGATGATCTTCTATATTGCTCACCAGCATTTGTACAATATTTTCCCTATCCTTTTCATATGCCAGGTTAAAATAGAGAGACAGCGCGCATGCAGTCTGAGTCTCGCTGACGATCCTGCCTCTTGCGGTGTAATATTCTTTCCTGAAAGAGTCCAGCGTCTTTTCATGGAGCACTTCATAATATGCCGCCATATTTTATTTCCCATATGAGCCGTCTTTGCCCCAAGCTGTGACGTATATATAGCCGTCGTTTGCCACAAAGTAAACATCTGTAGCTCCAACGCTTTTTATCTCCCATCTCACGATCCAGTGCCAGCCAGTCACCATACTGGTAATTGGTCATCCACAGCCCGTTTTCATTTACATGATTGTGAATATAATCTACCCACTCGTGCATACATTTCCATGATTCTTCTAAAATACGTGTGTCTCCATACGTCTGGTAGACTACCCATGGTATAATCACTGCCGCATCGCTCCACGCCGCGGAACTGTAAGTTCCCTGTATGTCCGGTACTATATGAGGCACTCCCCCGTTCCAGTGAAGACGCCGCCGATATATCCCTCATCCATTTTGTAAAAAACAGAGCCGTCTCCCGGTTGAACAGCTGCTGTCCATGAGAATACCTGCGCATCTCCCATCCATCCAAGCCGCTCATCCCTTTGAGGACAGTCGGAGGGGATATCAAAGAAATTATCACGCAGACTCCAGGAAATATTGCTCTGAAGCTGGTTCACTTTTTCATTGGAACATCGGAACTCTCCGGTCTTTCTCATGTCCGAATGCGTTACGCAGGCTGTAAACATCTCAGGTCGGGGATTCTCTATTCCCTCCACGGCAAAGCATACCGGAAACCATGAAATGTAAAGTGGGGCATCAAAACCTGTTCTTCCCCGTTTAGGATATAGGTGTCCTCGGATTTTGCCGTCCGCAGAGTGTCCGGGTAAAATACACCGTCCTGATCCAGAGTCTCCGCATGGCGGACAGTGATTTTCTGGCCTTTTTCTCCCCGGATTCTGATTTCTACAAGACCTGTAAGGTTCTGGCCGAAATCTACAAGTATATTCCCTTTGGAATCCGTGAAAACCCTCTTTGCCTTCAAGCGCTCAGTCACCCGCACCGGTTCATTTAGGCTGCGGCGTCAATACAGTCGGATGAAATACGACTTCTGGCACGGCAGATACTTTTCCCTCTCTGATATTAGGGGCATTTGTATCAATTGTCTCTCCCATGTAAATCTCACTGTAACGAATCTGGCCGGTACGCACATGCCATGTCTCATCCGTAGTAATTACCTCTTCTGTCCCGTCTGTATAACGCACATGAAGCTCTGCCCAAACAGCAGTCCGATCCCCATACCGGTCCTCGGCTTACAGTCAAAGCTGAGAATCCCTTTATACCAGCCGTTGCCCACGGTCAATTCCAGGACATTTTCCTGTCCTGTCCCTTGCAGCCTGACCTGTCTGTCACATCATAATATTGATACTGCAAAATCTTATGGTAATTTGTCCAGCCGGGTGCCATGTAATAATCTTCTACCCTTTTTCCGTTCAGGGTAATTTCATAGACACCAAGCGCCGTGGCGTAAAGGCAGGCAGATGACACTTCCTTGTCCGGAGAAAATTTCCGGAAGAATACCGGACAAGCCATCTCCTCAGGAGGGAAATCATGCGTAATCATCTTGGCCTGAAAATCTCCGGTATCAAAAATACCTGTTGTAAAAAGCTGTTTCTGCTTTTGCTCTATTTCCATAATTGTCCCAGATTTCGAGAGAAACCTGATACTCCTGTTCTCTGGTAAGCGCTTGTCCGGCATAAGGAACCAGCACAGACTGATCACTCTCAATCTTTCCACTGTCCCAGAAGCATTTTTTCTGCACTGCTCACAATCAAATGCCATGCTGTCTGCACCACATTGTTGTCACCTGATGCGATCTTCCATGAAAAGCAGGGGAATCTTCACAGCCAGTCCTTTGGGCTGTTCCCTGTATTCTATCCTGAAATCATAAATTTTCATTCTTGTCTTCTCCTTCCTGCCTGTCCATTCCCCTATTACTATTTTCCGCCTATAACTCAAGCCGGCGCTCCGATTCCGACGGAAGCGCCGGCTCTCATAATTACAATGTTTCTTTCAGCTTTGCCTGCTTCTTAATAATATCTGTTTCTTATTTTTCAATGGTCTTTCCTGCTCTGCGCGCAGCGATTTCCTCGCGCATCTTCGGCAGTTTTTCTTCCAGATCGAATTTCAGGAAGATTACAAACATCACAAGGTTGATCACAACCGGAAGATAATTTGAGACTCCATAGATGGAATATCTCATGGATGTACTTGCGACTTCCAGCGTGGCATCATATGCACCGATTGCCAGGAACGCCGACAGTACTGCTGCGCACCAAGGCCATTTCCAACCTTACTGCCAAAGCCGATTGCTCCGCCCGACATTGCCACCAGCTTCTTATCATATTTCCACTCATTGTAATCAATGGTCATAGATGTCAGCACGCCATACAGACTCATCATCGGAATCTGTACAAAGCTGCCTAACAGACCGGTCACCACACAAACTGTAAAGTTCGTCGGTATAAAGCAGCGAATGCCTGCGAGTATCGCCGCCCTAAGAGCCCGATGGAGATTGTCCTCTTGATTCCAAGTCCGGCAATAATCGGCTTGGATAAGATGAATCCCACTACGGTAGCCAACATACCTGCTTTGCTCCGATTATTCCGACCAGATTATCATTTCCGAAAATCCATTTACAGTAGTATATACTGCCAGATGCCGTGATACCGCTCGTAACACTTGTGATCAAGTTAAAGAGCAGGATGATCACCCAGTATTTATTCTTCAGAAGCATTGTCATTGCTTCTTTGAAAGGAACCGGCTCTTCCTCTTCTTCAGCAGCTCCCTCGGTTTCTTCTTCGTAATCACATGCAAATTTGGCTTTGCGGCCGTTATGGCAGCAGATTGCAAACAGGACAAATACCAGTACACCAAGTACCACGCCGTATTTGATCCATGCGGACTGTGTGCCGCCCAGCATATTTGTCACCGGGATCGTGAGAATGGAGATCAGCATTCCAGCGCCATAATTGGCAACCGCACGGAACAGCCCGATACTTCCTCTCTCGCTCAAGCTTCTGCTTCGTACAGTCATAACTGCTGAAAACGGGGTCGCAATAAAGGTATAAAGACCTGCGGACAATACCAGATTCGTAATCAGCGCGTAGATTACGCCCGGAATCTGTCCTGCCTGAATCGGTACGGTAAACATCAGAACCATAATCAGGGCTGCCGGAATAATCTGCGGCAGGATCCATCTGAAATACTTATGGTCACCTCCTTTTGAATGATCGATAAAATTCCCCGCAATCACATCCGAGAATGCATCAATCACCTTTGAGATTGCCAATACAATACCAACACTTCCGACAGCCAGTCCTACCTTGTCCGTGTAGAAATAATTGAGCTGTCCGACCAGATTCGCCATCAGCCCTAATGCGAGCTGTCCGCCGAAATCTGCCAGATAATCTCTTTTGCGCATTACGCGCCTTGCGCCCTGCTTGTCGTAACGGGGTGCGTTTTTGTCTTTGCCATCTTTCCTCTCCTCCTGTATCATTGATGATAGGTTTACTATACTGTTTTTCTATAGATGATTATTGTAAAATAATTTACAAAATTGTAAGTTTCATCCTCGTTTTATTAAAACTTCTATCCTATGCTTTGCTTAGCATCCTGATAGTCTGGTATCAGCCCGGAATCGCAGATTGAACCGTCAGCATAAACCTCGGCTTTTCCATTCTTAATATGTTCGGGATTGCGGATGATAATATGATAATCCGCACCTCTGAAGTATCTCGTCACTTCTGCCTCTTCCCATTCTTCAGGAAAGCAGGGACTGATCCTAAGCCCTTCATAATCCCGTTTCACACCCAGAATACCTTCATACAGCCCCATCATGCACCATGCGGAAGTTCCTGTTGTCCATGACTGATAGGATTTCCCGTAATATCCCGGGTTCGTGGAATAGCAGTTGGTAAATACATAAGGTTCTGCCCCGGACTTCGCCGACGGGTTCTCTTTGCTGTCAGGCATAATCTTTTTCAGCGTTTTCAGTGCCTTTTCCCTCTGCCTGTACAGCAGTCCATGAGGATCTTAAAGCCAGTAGCATGACAGTACACTCCACCGTTCTCAAAAAGTCCCGGCAAAGCATACCGGACATCCTTCCCACATGGGCATCATACTCCGGGTACGGCGGCAGATTTAATGGGAAGCCAAAATCCTGCTCCATACTGTCCACAGCTTCCAACACGTAGGCCAGCCTTTCTCTGTCCGCGACTCCTGCCAGTACAGCCCATGTTTGTGCGTTCAAATAGATTTTGCTTCCGGCGCTGTCCTGCGTTCCTACGTTTCCCTTTGTCGCTTAAGGCCTCGCATACCATTTTCCATCCCATGCATAGCGGTTGATATCTTCCTTCAGCTGTTCATATTCCTTCTCCAGAAATCCGGCATATTGTGTATCACCCGCATACTCCATCATTCTCTTTAATTCTCTCAGAGCCAGACAGAACTGGTGGGACAGCATCACAGACTCTGCCTCCGGATCATCCGTAATATTTAAGGCGTCATTCCAGTCGGCGAAATAAATCTTCACCAAACCATGCTCCCCTTTATCAAGAATTAAGCGATTAATCGCAGCCTTTACATGTTCCAGCACGGATGCTTTTTGCCGCCGTCCTGCCATTCAATCTCCGTATCAAGAATTGACAGATCTCCCGTCTCCTTGAGCAGTTCGCACACCGCCCAGATGATCCAGAATGGTTGGTCTGAATAACGCGTATCATCATAGGGATACCATGTAAGCACTCCGTGCCCGTCCTGAAACTGATGGCGCAGACATTCCAGGATTTCTTCTTTTGCTTTCTCCTGACGGTAATTCAACAGCGCTACAGAAATCTGCAGGTTGTCACGGACACCTTTCTTTCCTACGATACAGAAATCTGCCTGCTTTTTTACCCAGTTGTTCATCATATGATTAATCTTCTGGTCTGGTGTTTTCACAGACAAAGAGCTAATCTTCTCATAGTTATACGCCTCCGCCTCTGCGAACTCCCGTTCTGTGGATTCTGCATCTGCATACCGCTTTACTGCACTGCATGCCTCTTCACAGGAAGAGCTGATCCCGAATACCACCTGAATCTCTTTCTCCTCTCCCGGCATCAGCGTGATCTTATCTTTGCAGCACCCGCCAAGAATGAACAGCGAGGCTTCGGAATTTGTACAGTCTTTTCCATTCACGACAATATCTGGTCTCTGGAACAGGGCGCAGGTCGATGCATCCGGAAGTGTCAATGTACTTATGGAACCGCAGAACTTCGTCAGGTCACCGTCCCATGCATAAACCGGCTCGGATGAAGCCAGAAACCCATGATACAGTTCATGGGGTGCGAAGGGATGGTCGGAATCACAGTAGATTCCGTTCAGTTCCCGTTTGAATTCTGTCTTCATGCAGCGGTACATTTCGTAGTATCTGGGATAAGAGAAGCCTTCCAGATAGAAACTGACCGCAGAGAACATGCTTAACCTTTTCTCTTGCTCTGCTGTATTGCGAAGTTTCAGTGTCCACACCTCATGAAACCCTTTCTTGGGCACGAAAATCCTCCAGGATTCCTCGATTCCGTTTTTTCCTTGAGCAAATCTGTGTGTGCCCGATACTATGTGTACAGCAGTAGTCTTCCACCTCTGTGTTAAGCGACCCCTTCCCGATATTCCAGCATGTTCCGTCTGCATCATCTCTTAAATATACGTATCTGGCATCATCGGTTGATCATACACATATCTGCTTTTTCGCTCAGATAATAACTGCGCCCGTGTCCTACCTGTGATATCTGAGCGCAGTAGCGGTCTTCATTCCACAGGTAATTATACCAATAACGCGGTGTTTCCGCATGATAGATCCGGCAGCCGTTCCCGTCCGGTGCGAACTCATACAATCCATTTTGTGCACTTTTCTTTAACTCAGAATTCATCTTTCTTTCAATCTCCTGTTTTATTATTTTGTAATCTCAAAGCACTCCCTTGGAAACTATGCTTATTCACCGACCACAAGTCTGTACTGGATGCCCGGAACAGAACCGTCCATTGCAAACCGTATTTCATCTCCTGTTTTTTCTCCATTCATTTCGGCAATTACTTCCCCGATCGGATTTAACACCTCCAGTTTCGCATTCTCCGCTTTCACACGGATGCGACCTTCCAGTGTCTCTGCGTACAGTTTGCCTTTGAACTCCACAGCGGCAAACGGAATCCCCATCAGCTCCCGGTCCTTTGCCAAATGTTGTCTCGTCCATACCGGTTGTCCCCATTGCCGTCAAAATATATTCTGACGCGCCATCCATCTTAATTTCATCTTTTGCGATCAGAGCCAGTGTAATCCTTTCGTTTTCCGCCTCCACACAGATCTTGTCAGAAAGGGAAATCTCTTCTTCCGGCGCGCCGCTGAAATAAGCCGCAGTAAGGTGTGTGGATAGAGAAGCGTGCGTGATCCGGGTCAAAAACGATTTCTTTTTGTGTCTGAAATCAGCCTTCCTTCCACATAGCCGGTATCTTCCGGCAGAATACCCCACTCTTTCATCGCACTGTCCATGATTTCGGCGTTGCCCGATGTCTCTCTGATCCGGTCGAACACAAGTGCTTTTTCTCCAAGATGCACTCCCGGCTGAATCTCTTTCGTGTCTTTCGCATGGCATTTTCCAGACGGTTTTCTTCTTTATAACACCGGAACGCATCCCTGTACTCAGACCATGCATAATATACCCCATGTTCCGCATCTGAGAGATCAGCTCCGTTTAAGAACCCGGCATTTACCGCTATGTCCGCATTGCCCTGATACTTGTCTCCTCCGTCCAGAAATACATTGCGCATGGACGTGATATACGGGAAAAATGTAGTCGGCATAGCGTGGAAAAGAGGCGCGTTTTCAGGTCATTCTGTGTGTAGACCACATCCACGCAGTTCCTTGCCACGGATACAAGCCCCTTCAGGAAAACAGAGGCCATGAATCCCCACTGACAGATTACTGCCGGATCGTTATATACATCGAAAACATTCAGTATCTCATCTGCCGGCTGGTCATCCCAGTTCTCGGAGGTATGGTGATTATAAAGAATCAGTCCGTCCCAGTCGTTTAAGCAGGCATATGCTGCCATCTGCACAAACGCCGTGGAATGGAAAGGATGCTCCCCATACTCGTTCCACTCGCTGAGCATAAAAGGTTTTCCTTTCACAATCGCCAGTGATCCCAGACTTAAAAGGGTTGTTGCCGCTGATCCCGCGCCGGTCTGCATGGTCAGAGGATTCGTAGAGACATATTCCATGGGGCCGGCCACCAGGTATGTATTATTCTCTACCGGAAGGACAGGATGGTTAAAATAGCTGTTATTCTCCATCAGGTCGCCGTCTGTATGCCCATACACATCCGCTGCCCCGGCAATTAAATTGCTGGTAACGACAGGAACTTTTGCCCCGAGGAAATGGATATAGTCTTTCATATCCTGATAGAACTTCCGGTTCATATAGATGCCGAACTCCATAAAGTCGGCATATCTTGCCGGTCCTTCCGGTGCATCCCACTCTCCTTCCGGGTCGCTGACCGGCTGGTAGAAACTGCCTTCAATCCCCGGACGGTTCCCCGAGCCGGATCTTCTTCCTCCCCAGTGCGCAGCAACCGTCCTTTGTCCACGCTTCTTCCAGATGCTCCCGTGTGTGTGGTACTTCATCAGCAGGAAGTCGTTAAAGCGCTCCTGTACTTCTGCCCGGTAGGATTTCATCTCTTCCCCTGCATCGTCGCCCATATTCCCCTTGATAGCAGTGTCCTCGTTGTTGATTTGGATTGTCACTACCGCCGGATCATCGATAAGCGCCAGTCCCGTATAGGGATTCACATGGCAGAGTAGCTCCTTTGCATACTCTTTCTGTAGTTCAATCATCCGCTGGTTGTACAGACAGTACCGTTTGATACAGGAGGGTGCACCGCCCGGATACTCCATGCCGTCTCCCTCTTCAAACTTTCTCGCTACAATCAGGTCTATATGGAGATAGATGCCCTTCTCTTTCAGCTTCGCCGCAAAGTAATCGAACCTGGTCCAACCCATCCGGGTTGAATTTCCTGCTGGTACCGGATGCATAGTCCAGAAGAGGTGCTTCCTTGCAGCTGCTCCAGCTTCCCGGCTCCTCTCCCACAGGGGCGTCCATGCGCATGGAGACGGATGATGTTCACTCCCATGCTGGCGAACCGTTCCGCCATTCTGTCCGCCGTCTCATGATCCGGCGTATTGGAACGCGCCGCCACATTGAATCCTAAAAACCGCGCTCTCGTACCATCTTCAAAATAAAGATGCCCCTTTTTCGCTTCGACAAACCCATGTTTTCCCGCAGGCGCATCCAGCAGATGAGAGTAATTGAGGACTCCCGTATTCGGTTCTGCCTTGTGTATCCTGATTCGTTGTTTCATTCTGATCTTCCTCCTATCTCTTCCAGCTCCTGCTACCTTATCATTTTTCTTGCACAGCAACCTTTCTGATGTCAGACTATCACATGGCAATTTATAAATATTGTAATATTCTTTTAATTATTGTAAAATAGAATATATAATTTTAGTTTAAGGAGAGAATGACCTATGGAAACAGATTATCTATCTATGTGTAAGAATTTTTATGCGCGACAAAAATCCCGGTCACATTACTGAAAGGCAAATATGCAGTCTATACTTCTTTTAATGATATCACCGGCACATCTCCTGCATACTACCGTGAGGATCTCTTTCCCATGAGCGATCATAATCCGACCTTTTGCAGTGATTCTCCGGATATCGGCTACGGACGCCTTTTAATCGAGAATACCAACTATAATCTGATTCTCGGCCCGGTATTCAACGTTCCTGTCACCGAAGAACTAATTCGCTATTCCTCCAGAGAGAGTGGAGTCTCTTTAGAGAACAGGGAACAGTACGCAGAATTGCTCTATGCAATCTCCCTGCTTGGTCAGGCACAGTTTGCCAATTATCTGGTATTTCTCCATCAGTGCATCAACCACAAGACTGTCCCCGCAGAACAGCTCTTTCTGGAAAATGACAAGCTCACACTGGAGCGCTTTAACCAACAGACGGATCAAATGGTAGAAGATAAGGAAGAAGGAAATGTTCATAACACCTACTATTTTGAACTGGAATTGTATCAGATAATCAAGAATGGGAATACAGACGCCCTGAAGAAATTTCTCTCTGCCACCCGTGCTCCCCTCAAGGAAGGGAAGATGGCAGGCGCACCCTTTTAAGATGCCAAAAACCTCTTTATCAGCGCTGTAGTAAAAGCCGGTATCATGGGTGCAATCCCGGGCGGTGTGGATATCGAAAAAACATACCAGCTCATAGACTATTACATTCAAGAGTGTGAACAGTCAAGCGCACAATTGAGAAAATCAATCAGCTCCAGTATGTCATGCTTCTGGATTTCTGTCAGCGTGCCGGAGAAACACGTATCCCGGAAGGTATCTCCCCGGATGTCTATCAATGTATGACCTATATCCGAACCACACAAATGAGCCTATCTCTGTAGAAGCTGCCGCCTGCTCATACAGGGCGCAGTGCCTCTTATATGATGAAACACTTTAAAGGTGAACTCGGCATCCGGATGGGCGCTTACATTATGCGCTGCAAGCTGGAAGAAGCAAAAAAGTCTTCTGACCTACAGCGAAAAAAAGTCTGGCTGAAATCAGCAGCTATCTCTGCTTTTCCAGCCAGTCCTATTTTCAGAATGTATTCAAAAAGCAATACGGTATCACACCGCTCCAGTACCGGAAACAGACAAAAGGCCGGTCAAACTGAAGCGCCTGCGAGTTCCACAGCCATCCGGCAGATCCGGGTGGCATTTTTTATCAATTCCTCTCTTGTAATATGACCGTTCTTGAGAGCTGCCGTGAGGTTATCAATTTCCTGCTGGCTTCCCCGGCATAAAAAGATTATTTCCTGCGAGAGCCACCTTGTATGCCTCGGGTGCAGGATATTTCGCATCAGCACTTAATATATCAGAGGATGTTACCCAGTCTGTCATTACAATGCCGTCAAATTCAAATTCACAGCGGAGCACATCCTCAAGAAGTTCTCTATGCTCAGATGTATGCTTCCCGTTTAACAGATTATAAGATGTCATCAGGGCTTTAGGCTGTGCCAGACGAACACAGATTTCAAACCCTTTTAGATAGATTTCCCTCAGCGCACGTTCACTGACTATACTGTTATTGTTATACCGGTTTGTCTCCTGATTATTCGCCGCAAAATGCTTGATGGTAACCCCACATCCGGGATGGCTCTGCACCCCTTTCGTAAGTCTTCGCCCAAGGAATACGCCGCTTATCAGCGGGTCTTCTGAAAAATATTCATAATTCCTGCCGCATCGTATGGATCGATGGATGTTAAGAGCTGGAGCCAGCCACAGATGAATGCCAAACCGCTCCATTTCGCTTCCTACGATATCCCCGCAGCGTTCTGCAAGCAATGGATTCCAGCTTTGGGCGATCGCGGTACCGATGGGAATTGCCGTCGCATACTGCTCAAAGATCTCACTGTCCTCTCCGGGCCGTGCGGAATCATGCTGTTCATATATGCGCGCTCATCCTCGGTCAGAAGATTCTGCATTGTCTCCGGCATTGTACTCCCCCAGACTATGTATTCCATTCTCATCCCGGAAGCACTTTTGAGAAAGCCGCAGTCCTGCCGTCCGTCTGCCATAACGATCACGGGGATTTCTCCCACTTTTGCCGTCTCGCCTGCCGCGCCTGCAACCGACATAGAAGCATTCCCGATGATGCCTGTCACTCCTCCTGCAACGAAAGCACCCACATTCAGGCTAATCAGTTCCTCATCGGAAAGTCCCTCCATCTCCGGCATTGGCTCATCTTTATGCTCATAGACTACTTTCAATATATCCACGCTGGAAATATCTGCTTCCCAAAGATTGTATCTTTTTTCCTACTCTGTCCTTTCTCTTTCTTTCCGGCTTCCAGTCTGTGAAATCCGGTTTTCCAAAACAGTTTTTACTGATTTTATACCCAAAGTTTCCTGTACTGATATGACACCGCAGACTTCCGTATCTCTGTTGCTGTTTCCCCATTCGGAGGCTATATTCCCCTTGTTCCAGAATCCATGCCGCCTGTTCTTCGTCGTAAGATGCCAGATCCGTCAGTAAGAATGAAAGTTCAACTGTCTGTTTCTCCCCCGGTTTTAATTCTTCTGTCTTTTTCCATGAAGCCAGAGTCTGATAAGGCTGATCCAGCTTTCCTTCCGGCGCAGAGACGTATAACTGTACAACCTCTTTCCCACAGAAATCACCTGTATTTTCCACTTCTGCGCTTATTTCGGCAGTCATTTCATCCAGTTTCAGACCCTTAAAACGGACTTCAAAATTCGTATAAGACACACCGTATCCAAACGGAAACAGTACCTCTTTCCCCACGCTGTCAAAATAGCGGTATCCCACATAAATTCCTTCCTGATACCGGGTATCATCCTGTTCTCCAAATGACGCAAAATCCGGATAATCCTTCCATTTTGTCCAGGTAGTCGTCAATTTGCCGGAGGGATATGTTTTCCCAAGAACAAGATCCGCAAGAGCGCTTCCTGTCTGCACTCCAAGCTGCGACAGAATCAGGATATTCTCCACTTCCATGACAGGTGAAAGATCTACCGGACCTCCTACATTCAGAACCAGCATAAACCTTCTGTACTGCCGTTTCAGCTCAAGGATTGTCCGTCTCTCGCTTTCTGTCAGGAAAATATCGCCTTCCCTTGCTTCCCTGTCATTTCCCTCTCCTGATATCCTTGCAAGGACATAAATGGCTGTCTCACCTTTTTACATTCAGTGGCAGATCATATTCCGGCTCCGGCATGACAGCTCCCATCCCTTCGATTACGGGATGTGTATGATGCTCCTGCGCCCTTCTTCGGATTTCTTCTGTGAAACCAGCCTGCGCTTTGTCATATATTTCGTCATAGGCATCAAGCCAGTCTCTGGAAACGATTTCAAATCCTGCTTTCTGAAATCCATCCTCTACTGTCTCAAAGAATCGGGAATTCACCTCTCCAGACCCAGTTCCTCCTTTTTACCGTCTTACGCACACCGTTACCATACAGTGCAATCTTTCCCGGCTTGCCAAGGGGGAATCGCCGTTCTTTTTGAGAAGTACTGTACACTCAGGAAGAAGGGCCGAAGTATATCCAGATGCTCCTGTTCGTATTTCTGAAGTTCCATAAAGCATGCTCTCCTTTCTGCAAAAGTTCATTTACTGCAGGTATTTTATCAAAGAGTACTCTAGGGAATCTTTCAAAATAGTGGATAGAATTGTAAATTAATATCTATAAAAGTCAAAATTTTACTTTTTTTGTGTGGAAAAGCAAATCCATGCGGAATTTTACATTTATAAGAAGTATTCTGCAATATCTTTTATATTACAGAGAATACTATTTAGTAAAAACAAGCTTTAGTGTACCCGGGACCAAAAATTCCCTGCACTTGCCTGTATTCTTTACATGAACCGTTTCCACCTGCCCATTGATTTCCACATGTGCAATAAACCGATTGGGACGGTCTATGAAACGACCCTCTGTGATATGTTCGTACTTCATTTTTTCTGCTTGACCACGCTTTCTATTTTTTCTTTGTTCCTCTTTACACACTGTATATACCATAGCATGTTTTCCTTATATCTACAACATTCTCACTTTGGGAAACTATTCTCCAGGCACAGTGCCCCATACCCCACCTCCCGATTCGGATACTTCTCAAATCCCGGCAACTCTCTCGCCCCGCGCCGGAGATACGCCTTCACCTTCTCCCCCCATATAAATACGGATCGTTTCCTCTTACGATCCCCCATTCCATCAAAAGTGCCGATGCTCCTGTCACAAACGGCGTTGCGAAAGAAGTTCCACTCACCACTGTCACCCCTCCGCCAACTGCTGTCGTCCTTACGTTCACTCCCGGTGCCACAAGATCCGGTTTCGTCCTTTCATCCTGCCAGGTATATCCTCTTCCTGAAAAAGATGCATAGGAAAAAGTAAGCGCATCATACGCCCCAACCGATATCACTTTATCTGCAGTCGAAGGAATCGTTAAGGTCACTTCTTCATCCGGATACAAAAATCCTGTCCCCCGGTTCAATACATTCTCACTTGGCAACCACAGATCATACTGCCCTTCCACAACCCTTGTCGGATTCAAAATGATCTGCCAGACTCCCCGACGTAATATAATCTGTCACCGGAATCATATCAATATAAATCTCCTGCGCGACATTATACGGGCTCGGTTTTCCATAATATAATAAAATCTCCGTTTCCCCGATCCGGAATCTCTGCGAACCGAGAACAGATTGTATTGGACCGATCCGCGTCCCCGCAGGAGATACAAATGAAATTTCCACTTCGTCCGTATACGCTTTCCAGATCTGAATATTCAATGTTGATTCATCTGCCTGTACTGCGAGCTGTATTCTTTCTTCTTTTCTTTTCTGCAGCACTCCAGAAGTATGCCCGGCACTTGCTGCTTCATTTCCGGTCCCCACACAGATCACACTCTTCCAGAAATTCGACAGATCATCAATATACCGTTCTACCAGACTCCTGCCGTCATGAGAACCATATGTATTTCCAAAACTCAGATTGATCGCCCCCGGCATCCGAAATTCCAGTGCTTTCCTCACCACATAATCCATCGCCTGCATCAGTTCTGTCGTCCGTGGAAATCCGTCTGGCATAGGCGACCCCATTTTTACCACAATCAGCTCACTCTCCGGTGCCACACCGGCATACAGATTTCCGCTTCCTCGCCCATTTCCGGCAGCAATCCCTGCAACTGCAGTCCCATGACCGGATATATCCTGACTTGGTACCATTCTTCTCCTTTCCTCTGACGAGTCAGCCTCAAGTGCCCTGTTAATCTGCTCCTTGGTAAATTCCACTCCCATCCGATACCCTTTTGGTGGATTCTTCTCTTCATCCGCATTCGGTCTTAATGACTGATCCCACATCACCCGTATTCTCGTCGTTCCATCTGCATTCCGAAAATCTTCATTCGCATAATCAATCCCCGAATCAATTATCGCCACAAGGACACCCTGTCCACGCAGATCAAGAAAGCGGGTATCCTGCACCTCATTGATACAGGATACCCGCTTCCCATTTGCTATTTGAAAAAATAAACGTTTCGGTTTCTCTATATATTCTACCTCAGGAATATCTGAAAGTAAATCAATCCTGGACTGGCTGATCCGAATGATCGCGTACTCATTCTGAAGTTCAACCACCTGGATTGCCAAGGCTCTTACCTGATCCAGATTGCCCGAATATTTAATAATCAATTCCCATTCCCTGTCAATCGGATGATACCCGACATCCAGGTTCAATGATTTTTCTCTTTCTTCTTCCGTCGCTCCAAGTGCCAGATTTAAAAGATTTTCCAGTTTCTGATCTTCCATATCTTCTTACGCCCTGTAAGTTATTCCTGATATTTTATGATGACCATTCCGAAATTATTTCTGTATTTTATGCTACATTTTCTGCAGCCTGCTTTTTTATTTGCAGGCTTTCCTGCTTTTCTCTTATCATATCTTCGCAAATAATCCTGCGAGAAGTGTTCCTGAAATAGAATGCCATGTACAGGATACAGCACAGATAATTGCGGATTCCGGTGCCACCGCAAACTGTGCCGTTGTGGTTGCAAGGTTGGTAGCAAGTCCGGCGTTCTGCATTCCAACTTCGATGGAGATTGTTCTCTTCTTTGCAGTATTCATACCAACCAGTCTTCCTGCACCGTATCCAAGCAGATATCCAAGTCCATTGTGAAGCAGTACTGCAACAAAAATTACAACTCCTGATTCAAAGAATTTGTCTCCCTGCGAAGAAACCACTCCGCCAACTACACATGCAAGTCCAAGTACTGCAACTCCAGGCATCACTTTCTGAAGCTCTGTAAATGTTTTTTCTTTCCAAACAGATAATTCAGTAAAAATCCAAAAGCTACCGGAACAATAACGGTCTCAACAATAGATACAAACATCGGAAGTCCTTTGATCGTAATATGCGTTCCGCTTGCAAGAAGTGAAACCATAAGCGGTGTCATAACCGGTGAAATGATTGTGGATACCGTAGTCATTCCTACGGAAATGCCACATCTCCACCACACAGATAAGACATGATATTGGAAGATACACCACCCGGACAACAGCCTACAAGGATCAGACCAAGTGCAATTCCATCCGGAAGCTGAAGTACTTTCGTCAGTGCAAATGCAAGAAATGGCATGATCAGATACTGCGCGATTGCGCCGATACAGATATCAAAAGGTCTCTGTGCCAGAATCTTAAAATCTTCGGTTGTAAGTGTCAGTCCCATACTGAACATGATAATACCAATGATAATAGACTGACAGGTGAACTTGTTGGATACCGGATCAACGAACAATGGGTTATTTACCCATCCCATCATTGCCGGTACAAAGAATGTGACTACTGCAATAGCGATTACCACCAATGATGTATAGTCTGATAAAAATTTGCTTGCTTTTTGTAATGCTTTCATTACAGTTTCCTCCTTTTTCTTTTCGTCCACGCAAAACTGTTCTTCTAATCTTTCGATAACAAAATTCACAGGATTTTTTTTGTATACACAGCAACAAAAAAGTCCCTTTCCAGAATCAATCTGAAAAGGGACGAATAAAATCCGCGTTACCACCTGATTCCGCAGATAAAAATCTGCGGCACTTCACATACCAACATATGCTATCCATATAACGGTGGATCCCGGCAAAGTCTACTTGCAGATACTTTTTCTGCTTTGGACCCGCTTCTTAGAGAGGATATCCTTATCCGGTTATTACCTGTTCACACCATCCACAGGCTCTCTGAAAATAATCTCGAATATGACTTTGTTCTCATCAACGAATTTTGGTGAACAATATTTTCTTTAACAGTTATTATAGTCTTCTCTTCGGAAATGTCAAGAACGAATTTTAATTAAATCCGACAATTCTTCTCGCCACAATGTACGCCAGAGACGAAATCTTTCTTCCTGATCTGCCCGGAAGATTCATGGTCTGTCCAAAAGGATTCCGTAACGGATCTTCCAATAAGTTCCGTAGTGATTCTTCTTCAGATACTGCCACAGCTCCCGTTTCTTTTCCAGATTCTCTGCATTTTTGGAACGAATCAGAAGAATCGAAGACACCGTCATCATAATTGCAAGATAATTAGTCATATAGGTCCGCAGTTTTTTATTAGAAATCTTACGCATATCATACATATCAATCATGCTCTTTGTGACAAAGATCTGCTGATCCACACGACTGATCATCACCTTTTCATTGACTGACTGATCTTCTCTTCCTATAAAATAACGATAAAAATCCACATCCATGTAATACATCTTACGCACATGCGGAAGTGGATAGTAAACATAAATATTGTCCACATAGAACGTATGCTTCGGCAGCCTGAGCTGACATAATTTCAGGAAATCTGTCCGGTAAATAACAGAATGCATCAGAATGTACTGATCCAGATGGAAATGTTTCACATCATTCCAGCCAAAAATCTCTTCCTGTGGAAGCACATTCTTGTACTCAATCACTTTCTTGTGCTCCATTCCTTCTTTTTCGTATACATAATTGGCAAGCAGCATATCCACCTGCTTTTCTTCCTCTTCAAACTTTTTCAGAACATCCAGAATCTTGTACAGTGCTTCTTCATCTACCCAGTCATCACTGTCCACAACTTTAAAATATTTTCCCTCTGCGTGGTCAAGACCTGCATTGACCGCATCTCCGTGTCCACCATTTTTCCTTATCAACTGCACGGACGATCGTTGGATACTTTTTCTTCATACTCATGTGCAATCTTTGAAGTATCATCCTTTGATCCGTCATTAACTATGATGATCTCTACATCTTCTCCACCTTTTAAAATAGATTCCACTGCCCTGGTCCATATAAGCTGCCGAGTTATAACACGGAATCGCAAACGATATATATTTCATGTGTATTCTCCTTCTCAATTTAAAGCTCACGTTCCTAGTATAGCCTAATTTTTTTTGTTTTCCAACTGATATTGTAAATTTCACATTTTTCGGCTATAGTTAAAGCTATATGATTACTATGAATAAAGAGGAGGATTTCAACTATGAATCACAATTTACTGGTCGGACAATCAGGTGGTCCTACTGCTGTAATCAACGGAAGTCTCTATGGTGTTGTCTCAGAAGGTCTGGCAAATCCGGAGATTGATAATGTCATCGGTATGGTCAACGGTATTGAAGGTTTTCTTGCCGATCACACAATAGACATGGCACCTTTAAAAAGAAAATGGCGAACTGGAACGTATCCGCACCACACCGGGTTCATATCTTGGTTCCTGCCGTTATAAATTACCGGAAGATCTTTCCGATCCGGTTTATCCTGAACTTTTCCAAAAATTTACCGAAAAAGAAATCAGCTATTTCTTCTATATTGGCGGAAATGATTCTATGGATACCGTAAGTAAATTATCCCGCTACGCGGCAACAGTCGGAAGTGATATCCGCATCATCGGAGTTCCGAAAACCATCGACAACGATCTGGTTCTGACCGATCATACCCCGGGCTACGGAAGTCTTTGCCAAATATGTTGCTTCTACAGTACGCGAAATTGCAATTGATGCCTCTGTCTATGATAATAAACCATCTGTCACCATCGTCGAGATCATGGGACGCCATGCCGGATGGCTGACCGCCGCAAGCGTTCTTGCCCGCAAATTTGAAGGCGATAATCCGGTTCTTATTTATCTTCCGGAAGTTGCTTTCTCCCCGGATGCATTTATCGAAAAGGTAAAAGAAAAGCTTACTAAAACTTCTAATCTCGTTGTCTGCATTTCCGAAGGAATCAACGATGGTAACGGAACCTTTGTCTGTGAGCTTGCAAGTGATGTCGGCACAGATACTTTCGGTCATAAAATGCTGACTGGCTCCGGAAAGTATCTTGAAAATCTCGTAAAAAGAAAAGCTTGGTATCAAAGTACGCTCTGTGGAACTCAATGTCTGCCAGAGATGCTCTTCCTCCTGTTTATCTGCCACAGATCTGGACGAAGCCGCTGCTTCCGGCCGTTTTGCTGTAAGTCTGCCGCTTTAGATGGTGAAACAGGAAAGATGATCAATTTTATCCGTAAGAGTGATGACCCATACATCCTTGAATTCGGAACTGCAGACGTGAACGAAATCTGTAATAAAGAAAAAGCTGTTCCTGAAGAATGGATCACAAAAGACGGTTCCGACATCGGAGATGAATTCATCGCTTATGCCCGCCCGCTGATCCAGGGAAGTGTAGAAGTACCTATGAAAGATGGGCTTCCATACTTCGCATTCCGCAAATAGTCTTGTTCACAATTTGTTCATTTATCTTTCAAAAAACCTTCATTTGTTAAACACTCTTTCTTCACAAGTGTTTTATATACTAGAATCATCAAATGAAGAACATAAAAGATAAAAAGATTTCAAACAAATCATTTAATAAGACGTGCAGAAGTTAATAATAGAATAACTTTTTCATAATACATGCCGGGGGCTTTTAAGTCACCCGGCATCCTCCCTTTTATGGGACTTTTTCAAAAATTTCTTTCAGCGTTTTATTCTCCAACCCGGATATTTTCTCCATCGATCACAATTTTATATTTTCCCTGAAGCTGTTTAAACGCTTCTGATTCTGCAAGCTCAGGAACTGCCTGGATGGCCTTTTTACTGCTTCTGCACATAATTCTCTTTCCATTTCCGGATTCTCACAATAACGCTCCAGATAGTTCATCCACAACCTTTCTGAATCCGGTAATACTTCAACCGCCTCTCTGCTGATTTCCCACACTTTCTCATATTCCTGCGCTTCTTCATAAATCAACTGCAGCTTTTCATAAATCTCTTCTAATTCTTCTTCATTCGATTCTAATTTTCTGATCTGTTCATATTGTTCAATTGCTGCTTTTAAATTCTCACCAAGTTTAAAATAGCTTTCTGCAAGATATTTTCTGACCTCACACTCCTTTTCTCCATTTGTATCCCACCGGTACCACGCCTGTCTTCTAATCATCTCCTCACCAATTCTCTTTGTCAGCCTGTGCCATTTTTTCACTCTCTTCCAGAACACTTACCTTCAATAGCGGGTATTGGTACAAATACACTTTCATCTGTATTTTTTTCTGCACGTTTCTCCAATTCATCTAATATTTTTTTTTACTGCATCTTCTGCGTTTAATCCATCCTCCTGCTGTATACTCCCTTCTTCCAGACTCGCTATGACTACCCGATATGCATCGGAAAACTCTGTCTCCTGCATTTCCTTATCGAGACTACCCAGGCTATTCACATAATCTTCCCACGCTACATAATAAATAAGTCCCATTTCCAGATAAGGACTGTCCCCATTTTGTTCCACAACCTCTTTTGTCTCCTTTTTCTCCTTTACTCCTTCCTGAACTCCCGCCTCTGGCTGATCCTGATTCAGCGCAATCGCTTTTGTTTCCGGCTTTTTTCACTGTCCCTCCGATGATTCTTTGCACTCATGATACAAACCGCCAGAATTGCAAGCAAAATCTTTTTTGCCGAAACATTATCCCTCGGTCTTTCCATTTCCCTTTCCAGAAAACCAATTTCTTTTTGCATATTTTTCAATACTTTTTATGGCATTTTTTCCCACTGCTATAACACTTTCCAAGCATTCTTTTCCAGACTCGCTCTTCTTTCCGTGTAAATGCCTTTGGATCCAGACATTTTTCTGCTGTAAATTCCATTATCTTTGCCAGACCATACAGATCATCCGACCGTTCTGTCTTCTGCGAAAGAACCCTTTCTTTCCTTACAAAAAGCATACGAAGCTTTTTCTTCTTCATCTGCTTTAAAAGTTCCTCGTTTTCCGGTTCATTGATATCCAGAAGACAAAGCATTCCGTCTCCGGTTATGATCACTGCATATGGGTTCACATATCCATACTTGCGCATCCTCATTTCCACAACGATAATACTGTTCCAGCTGTTTTGAAAGCTGTCTGATCCAGTCAAATATTGTTTTTTTTTTCCACCCGGATTCCCTGTTTGATATACTCCATCAAAGAACAGCCTTTTGCATAGTCATTTACCATATAACTCCAGCCATTCTGATCCACAAAACGGAGTACCGCATAGTCTCTTCTTTCTTCCATCCTGTTCCTCCCTGTGTCTGTTCATTCATATTAACTTGTCCTGAAAATGCCACATCGAATCATGTGTCTGATATCATATACTTTTCTTGTGATCTGTTTCAAAGCAGAGAATGTCACCCGGCGTATCTTCAGAGTATTTCATTATACCGGATGCAATTTCCTATAAAATAAAATTAGAATCGAATTAGAGTGACTTCACTATACACTGACATCTGCCACTTTACAAGCAGAACTTTTTTCAATAATTCACAAACTTTTTGCTCTAAAATCAGTCACTGATCTTTTTATTTTCTATAATTCTCTGACAGTTACAAAGGATTCCCTGTCTTGTGCATTCTGCCAGACTGGTTACTGTTCACAGTACCTGTGACCAGCAACGCATCTCGCCATTTTAAATCGCCTTTGGCGATGGGCGAGATGCCATTCAAGATAAAACGTGCATCCTCCGTGCCAATCAGCGTAGTGATTGACACGGAAGTGAACAGTAACCCGGACTGTACTTTTTCCCTCTTGCTTTTCACTCCCGTATCGCTTATCCTTTTTATTGAATATATTTATGAAAGAAGGCATACCTATGGCTCAATCTTCACATGTACTTCACGAAATCCATCCTGTATTTAACACAGACTCCCGCATTCTGATCCTTGGGAGCTTCCCTTCTGTAAAATCACGGGAAAGTCAGTTTTTCTACGGGCATCAAGAAACCGTTTCTGGGATCTTCTTGCCACACTTACAGGTGAACCACTTCCTGCCGGCATAGAAGAGAAAAAATCACTACTCCTTGCACACCACATTGCCGTCTGGGATGTGATCGCCTCTTGTGATATCGAAGGCTCCAGTGACAGCAGTATCCACAATGTCGTTCCCAATGACCTTTCAGAGATTCTTCAGACGGCATCCATCCGACAGATTTTCACCAACGGTGGCACTGCATACCGCTTATATAAAAATACTGTTTTCCACAAACTCAGCAAAAAGCAATCTGTCTGCCATCCACAAGTCCGGCAAATGCAGCCTGGTCAAAGAAACGCCTGCTTACCAAATGGAATCAGATCTGTCCTTATCTCGAATAAGAACCAGCAAACCGGCTTTCATCGCCCCGTTCAAAAATGAGGTTAAGATTTTTTGAACTTTTTTCATTTTAATACTTGACATATTATTTTTTCTGATGTATACTTGATTTTGTTGTTGAGCAACACAGTTCAACACACGATATAAATGTGCGTTTAGCTCAGCTGGATAGAGCGTTTGGCTACGGACCAAAAGGTCGGGGTTCGAATCCTCTAACGCACGCTGTAAGAGGTCTTTCGTGAGAAAGACCTCTTTTTATATTTGCCAAGCTGGGCACATATAAAAAAAGTGCCCAGATAATTTTCATACCAGGACACATTCATTTCATTTCTTTTCGCTTTTCCACTCTGCATTCTATCCAAGTGCCACATCCATCGTCGTTCCAATAAAAGGGATCATGATCCCGGTAAATAAATTCATGCTTTAAACTCTTCGCTCCTGCTTCCTGTGTTAAAATTTCTGTCAGAGCCGCACCACTGCTTGTATGGCTGCGAACCACCTTCGCATTGCTTCTTTTTGCCTCATCAAGCGCGGTTTTTACCATCTTGTGCGATACTGTATTTGTAAAAGTACAAACAGGTCAGGCTGTCCAAAGGCGCTTATTCAGATCGGCAGACATATGCGTAAATACTTTAGCTTTACATTTAAACTGTTTGCATATTTTTTTATACTGACAGACCATTCTGTCATGACCTCCTACAATTACAACGCTCATTCTTATCCATCTCCTTAATTCATTCTAATAACAATTGTGATTTTTTTGTATCCGCCCGTAGAAACGGAGCGGCTCTTTTTTGATGATTATTTAGCTTTTAATTTTTGATTTTTATTTGTTTTTGATTTGATTATAATTTTATTTGATTATTTAGCTTTTTCGGTTTTCTGTTTTATTTAAAAGGTATTCGTATTTCTTATAAGCCAGCCACCTCCCTGCCGAGTGACTCACACTCATCTATTGCATCTGCTCCCGGTGTTCCGTGGCAGATAAGTCCTTCTCCGCCGACGATCTGTGCGCCAGCCTGTTCCATTCTTTCAGCCCATGTACGCATCCATTCACCGTCGCCCCAGTCATAGGATCCAAACAGGGCAACCTTTTTTTTTCCTGATGCAAATCCTTCCAGTTCAGATACAAACGGTTCTACCGTTCCGTCTTCCAGTTCTTCATCTCCCATTGCAGGGCATCCAAGTACCCAGACAGCCTGATCTTTTTAAATCAGCAGGCGAAATAGTTTCCATCGGTACTACATCAGCACTTTTCCCTCTTTGCTGTAATTCCTGCTCAATTGCCTGTGCCATTGCTTCTGTATTTCCTGTTCCGCTCCAGTATGCTACACAAATATCACTCATTTTTAAATTCTTCCTTTTTTTTTTTTTCTTTCTATCATCTACCAGGTTTTATTCCTTTATGCAGGCTGTATGTCAAATGGCTGTCTCACGCTTCTTCTTTGCATGCCACAGATCCTTCCCTGCCTGCATTTCCCTGATAAATTCCTCTTTTACAACGTTGTAGATAGAAAACATTTTCTTGCGTTCTTCTACGTTCTCATACACTTTCCAGTATCCCTGATAAAGGAAATCTTTTTCCGTTGTGCTCAATAAACCCTTTCACATCTGCAAGTGGATATCCGAGGAAAATTCCAAGTTCATGTGGAAATTCTGCACTTCCATGCTGATATCCTTCAAATCTCAGATTCATGATCTGAAGCATCTGCGGAAACTCAAATCCCCGATAACCAAGTGTATCAAGAAATTCGCTGTATTCTTTTTTTTCCAAGGATTTCAAGAATCTCTTCTTCTCTGTAGATCAGCCATACTTTTCGGACTCCGCTGTCGCAAAGCATGCTGTATGAAATTCCCATCTCTTTCAGACTTTCCGCAACTTCCTTTTCACTTACATTTTTTCAAGGTCAGAATATTGGATGGCTTTACACCGGTCAATACCGGAGCACACTGCCATGCAATTTCCATCTGAGCAGATGTCTGTACATCTTTCTGCATCCAGTTTATGTTGTTTTCCTCTTGCATGAGTTTGTTTTAATTTATTTTGGTTAGCTTTTTCTAACTATTTATAGTCTACTATATTAGTGGGATTTTGTCTATAGGAATTTTTGAAAAGTTTTCTCATTAACCCGTAATTTATGTTTTTACAACATACATTCTATCTGCCCTGGAAATATATCTTACTGTAATTTTGTAATCATTTGCAAAAAAAAAAAAAGTGTATCAAAGTTTTTTTCAACCTTGATACACTGTATTTTTTACAATTAACAGTCTTCCGCAATCTTATCAATCAGTCTCACTGTATCTTCCCATCCAATACACGGATCCGTAATCGATTTACCGTATACCATATTTCCGCCGATATCCTGTCTTCCTTCTACCAAGTAGCTTTCTACCATTACACCTTTGATCAGTTTTTTCAGCTTTGAATCATAATTTCTTGTGTGCAGTACCTCGCTTACAATTCTGAGCTGTTCTTTGTACTGCTTGTTAGAATTGGAATGATTGGCATCAATGATCGCTGCAGGATTCTTCAAATTCTTCTGCTCATACATATCCAGAAGTCTCTTGCAATCCTCATAATGGTAATTTGGAATCGTTGTGCCATATTTATCCACGCCGCCCGCAGGATCACATGTGCCAGATCATTCCCACCTGTCGTCACATCTTGCCCACGATAAATGAAGCGGTGCGCGTCCCTGTGCTGCAACAACAGAATTGAGCATTACCGATAAATCTCCACTTGTCGGATTCTTCATACCAACCGGGATATCCATACCGCTCGCAGTCAAACGGTGCTGCTGGTTCTCAACCGAACGCGCACCAATCGCTTCATAAGAAAGAATATCATCCAGATAACTTCTGTTCTCCGGATAAAGCATCTCATCTCTTTGCTGTCAGATAAGTCTCCTGCATGGCTCTGATATGCATTTTGCGGATTGCAATGATTCCGGCAAGGAGATCCGGTGCCTTATCCGGATCCGGCTGATGCAAGCATTCCCTTGTATCCCTCTCCGGTTGTACGTGGCTTGTTCGTGTAGATTCTTGGAATAATCATCAGCTTATCCGATACTCTGTCATTTAACTTTGCAAGCCTGTTCACGTACTCACATACCGAATCTTCATTGTCTGCCGAACATGTCCGATGATCACCACGAATTTGTCTGATTTCCCTGTAAAAATATCTCGGATCTCCTCATCCCTCTTCGCCTTGATAGCTTTTATTTTTATCCGATAACGGATATTCGTTTTTCAGGTCTGCCGGTAATGGCGGCTCTGCGTTCACTCTCATTCCCATTGTATTATCCTCCTGCAAGTATTTTTTCTAGTCCTGGTAATATCTTACCATATCTCTTGTAATTTCTGAAACAGAATGTGCACCGCACATCTGCATGGCATCTTTGAGTTCTGCTCCCAGTTTATCAATGTAAAGCTTCACGCCTTCTTCTCCCCGCCATAAACCGCTACAACGAACGGCCGGCAGATCAGCACACCGTCAGCACCAAGTGCAAGTGCCTTGAAAATGTCTGTACCGGAACGAATTCCTCCGTCAACCAGGATCTTCATAGAACCGTTCACTTCTTTTACAATTTCTTCCAGCACTTCTGCAGTTGCCGGACACTGATCCAGTACTCTTCCTCCGTGATTAGATACGATGATTGCGTCGGCACCTGCTTCTTTTGCTTTCCTTGCGCCTTTCGCTGTCATCACGCCTTTGACGATAAATGGTCTTCCAGCCATCTTCACAATCTCGGAAAGCTCCTGTACATTCTTGCTTCCTGCCGGCGGATTCATATTTTTCAGAAACGGAAGTCCTGCCGCATCAATATCCATCGCTACCGCAAATGCTCCTGACTTCTTCACCAGTTCCATCTTCTCCCGGACAGTATCCAGATTCCAAGGCTTTACTGTAGGTATCCCGCATCCATCATTTTCACGAATTGCCTCCGTTGCAGCCTCCATTACCTTTGCATTTACTCCATCTCCGGTAAATGCGGCGATTCCGGCATCTGCACAGGCTGATACCAGTACATTGTTATAAGAAACATCATCATACCTGTCACTGTAGTGCAGATTCACGGCTCCAACCGGTCCTGCAAAGAACGGCATCTTAAATTCCTTTCCAAATAAATTCACAGAAGTGTCTGCCTCTCCGCCATCACAGATCGTATCCATGTTCACGCGGATCTCCTGCCACTTTTTATAATTTCTGATCGCAGTATCACCAACACCTTTTGCGCCCGGTCCCGGTATCTGGTTTTTACATGCTCTTCCATCACAGACCGGACAGGCTTTGCAGTAAAGCCCCATAGATAGCTTTGCGTTTTCCATCATTTCCTGATATGTCATATCATTCCCTGCTTTCTTTTTTTGTTTTCCTGTATCTGACAGCTTCGACTTTCTGCCACTTTACTTAGTTAATATGATATCACTTTTCTGTCTGTTCGACAAGAATACCTCCTTGTTTTTGACAGGATTTTCCCCTATAATAAAAAAACAGAACACTTGAATCATAAAGGAGATTTAACTTAGAATGAAATGCCCTGTATGCGGTCACAAAGTCCGCCCCAGCAAAAAATATCCCGGCAAATATCTCTGTGATACCTGCCGTAAAAGATTTCCGGCATCCGCTGTGATTCCGGATGATACAGATACCCGAAGTGCCAGATCTTCTGCTCATAAGCAAGGATCTGTTTCCAGAAAAAAGCACCCAGTTTCCAGAAAGCAGGCTTTTTTCGACGATCCCCTGAACGGACCGGAGATCTACCACAGCACAGCAGCTGCCATGCGCAGCATACGTAAAAAATGTCCCGGAAGCAGACGAAGCAGAAGCTCAGAAGAAAACCACTGAAAAGAAAGAGACTGAAAAAAGTTTCTACAGACAAACCTTTTTCCGGAAATGAATCCTCCGTACAGGAGCATGCTCCAGTTCCAGAACCAGTTATCAGCTCCGGTCAAGCTGATGAACCTCTTTGCCAAACCAGCGCCGGTTTCCAAAAACGATACCGTTGGCACAAAGTCCGATGCATCTGCTGATAATGTAACTTCACCAGACCAGGCAACAAACCCAAAAAAAGAAGAAAAAGAAACACAAAAAAAGGCTGTCGTTTATCATCCTGATTCTCATCCTGATCATTATTGCAGTTGTATTCCTTTTTTTTCCAAAATGCACACTTCTTCTGATAATCCTTCCGGCACTTCGACACCGAAGAAGACAGCTGATGCCACCAAAGAGATCTATAAGCAAAAACGAGACCGCCGCATACAATGGCATTGAGATCACGATGGACAGCTACGTAGAATCCGAAGGAGATGACTGGTCTGTCCCGACAGAAGGCAATGAATTTATGTTTGTCCATATGACGATCGTCAATCAGACATCTGATGATCTGGTTATCAGCAGTATGGCAAGCTTTGAAAATTATTGTGACGATACCAAACTTGACTACAGTGCAGCTGCATTTACTGCGCTTGCAACCACAAGCGACCAGCCAAAGCTCGATGGAACGATCGCTCCCGGCGAAACCCTGGAAGGATATCTTTCCCTGGAAATCCCGCTGAACTGGTCTACCGTCGAAATCCGATATACCGATAAGATCTGGTCTGATGATGCCGTTCATTTTCAGATCAAGCGCCAGGAGTAAACTACTACCTGCAGATACATGGATGACAAAAACAAGCTTCTTCGGAATTCTCTGTCAAATAAAAAAGGGCGTGTGAAAAAACGAAAGTTTTTTTTTTTTCATGCGTCCTTTGCTTATGAATACAACAGTAGTTATAGTTCATAAAAAGTGTATAACTCCCCTTTCCCCATAAGAAAGCTATTATGGAATCCTATGCGGCAGTTGCAACTTTTTTCTGTTTGTTGTGATATTTATAAAGATTGTGTCCAATAGAAACAAGAAATACTTCCAGCAGAACAGATTTTATTCCTCTTCGGACAATTCTTTTGTACCAACGGTCGTTTTTTGATGATGCCAAATGTACCTTCTGCCTGAATAGATCTATTCATTCTTAGAAGTGCTCCCTGGATACTTTCAAGATTTTCAATTACTTCCTGATGCATCGCTGTAAGTTCACGGTTGATCCGAACGATACGGTTTTTATCTGTCTTTTTACATTGTTCTGCGTATGGACATCCGGAACAGTCCTCACACTGGTAGTATTCTTCCTGACGTCCATACTTGTTTCCCTTTACGTTTTTTTTCGATACCGAAGATAAAAGTTTTTCCCGTTTGGACAACGCATGATTCCGTCTTCACCAATTGGAAAATTTACCGCTCGGAATGGATCTTCACGATACTTCCTGTCAGTAGTCTCTTTCTTGAACATGGTGAATTTCATATACTTTTCCATTCCATGCTGTTCACAAAAGATGTAATTGTTGTAAGAACCATATCCGGCATCTGCCACTGGATACTTCGGATAAAAAAGCCATATGTAGTATAAAACTCGTTCATCAACGGAATAAAACAATCCATGTCTGAGCGATACTGATTTACATCAACAACAGCAATGTATTCATCCGCAACACCAACCTGCACATTGTAAGCTGGAAGCGACTGGTCATTTCCCATATAGTCCGTCTTGATCCGCATAAAAGTGGCTGAATGATCTGTCTTTGAGTAGCTGTTGCGTTCCTTCCCACAGATTTTGATTTTTCCACGTATTCTTCTAGTTTTACAGCATACTCCCTAAGTTTCTCATAATGACGTTGCTTTGCGTGGTTTTGCGATGTCCCCTCCCATGAACAAACATCGTTTCATCAATCTGCCAGGCTTCTGCATACTGTTCAGTCGCTTTCTTCAGATACTCAGGTGCATACTCACTATTGATACAAAGCTTTATCCCTGTACATGACAGTTCTTCATTGATTTCCTCAAAGAGTGTAGTAATCTTATCAAAGAGACGGTATCTGGATTTTTCTGTGGCTTTTTTCCACACCCAGGAATAGATACATGAAGCGGAGATTGACTTTACACTTATCCTCCAACTCACGTAATGATATATAGCCATTCGCCATAAATCCGAACAAAACTGTCTTCAGCATGCTGACCGGGTCATATCTGAGTCTTCCTGTATAATGTTGTGGAATATTTTTCAGATACTTCTCCAGTTCAATTTCTCCCATAAATTTGTCAAAAAGTCAGCACTGGATCACAGATGTCCAGATAATCTTGAATTAGCAGTGGCAAAACTGCCTGTTTTGGGTTAGAATAGATTATGTTATTAATTTTCATTGCAAGCTAATTATAACAGAAAGAAAGAACCTTAGGGTTTATAATAAACCCTTGGTCCTTTTTTTTTCGGGACTATGCTTTTTTCACAGCCCCTTTTTTTATTTCAGAATCTTAAAGATTCACTCCGCGCATTTTTTTCTTTCTTACTGCCCCTGCGATCACAATCAGAACGCCAAGACCTGTCAGTATCTTTCCTGCTGTCACTCCAGGCGCATGATACAAAATTCTGATTTTATGTTTTCCTGCTTCCAGATGAAATCCCAGAAACGCTTTATTCACTTTTTTCACATTTCACCTTTACGCCATCTATCGTCATTTCAAACCCTTTATCAAACGGAATGGACGTAATGAACATTCCATCCTTCTGACTTTTGATTCTACCCTGGATCAGATTCCCTTTCGTCTGCTCTTTATCCACCCTGAATACACTCTGATAAAGGTCGGTACCTTCATTTAACACGCCGGTATATGCACTCATATCTTTAATCGTATACTCTCCTTTTCCAAGAGATAAACGGACCGTTTTCTGCCCCTTTTCCAGTCCTACCGCATAGGTAAATACGGTATTTCCGTTATAATACATATGCTGGATTGACGAAAGTTTATTGGGCTCTCCTTCCAGGGATATTTCGATATCCTTTTTCGGTTTTTTATTTTCGATCCGAAACTGTACAAACAGAACTCCATCTTTCTCTTCCTGTTCCGGGACAGCCACTTCGAGCTCCTGTGCCTTTTTTCATTTTTGCCTGATCTCCGTTTTCAGTCGGGACAACCAGTGAAATCCCGTTATTCTTTTCCGGAATCCGAAAAGCACAGTTCTCTACGTCTTCTGCCAGTTCTTCTTTCACCTGTTCTGCCGATACAGTTCCGTCCTTTGTCACAGCATATCTGGTAAATACCAGCTGATTATACGGGAAATCCAGTCTGTCATATTCCGCTTCCGACATCGTCTGATTCGTCTTATAGGCAATCGGTGCTTTGCATTTTCATTACAGTACACATCCCCGCCCCTGGTCATCCACTTTTTCTCATATCCCGGTACATTCTGACTGGAGATCAGATATTTCACTCCCATCAGCTGTCTGAATACCGGATTCTGTGAAACCGACTGCATCAGGAAATTTCGGTACGGCTGCTCTACCTGAAAATCATTTTTCCGAAAATTCTGGTAATCCGCATTATAGGAAGAAGAATACAGGGACGTAATATATTGCTCACTGTTCCACACACGATTCAGATTTTCCGCATTTTTCTCTTCATTTCCAACCTGCTCGACCCGGTAGAATCCACCATCTGATGTAATTGCCTTGTCCACAGCTTTCCCGATACCTGGCTGGTATCTTCCTCATATGCTTTCCTGCTCTCCAGATTTCCACTCTTTTCCCAGGAATAGCTTCCGGTAATAATAAGGCTCAGGATCACCGGTCCCAGAACAGCTACTGTCAGATACTTCCGAATCCATACACTATACGCCTGTGCCACGCAGATTAGCAGTGTTATGACCGCATCCAGTAAAAAGCAGTTTCCAAAGGACTTCGCTTTTCATATCATCCTTCTTCAGATAAATATATATAACAACCGCCAGACATGGCAGAAGCATCCAGATTCTCCCTATTTTCTGATTTTTCAGCTTCTCCAGATATTTTGCCGTAAGATAGCACATAAGCGGCAAAAAATGGGATCAGCGACTTCGGTCTGACATAAAGTGCACCATTTAACAGATACGAAAAAAACGGAACTGTCAGCACCACCAGACAACCAAGCGACAGGATCTTCTCATAAGCCTTTTTATAAAAAAGTCCGGTCAGCAAAATAATCAGCATCAGACAGCTAAGTCCCGGTCCATATGCCCCATACAGAAATTTTTCCAAATTGATCTGCGGTGTCAGAAGCTGCCAGATATCTGTTTTTCTCCCTTGCTTCCGCTTCTCCCGAGAAGAGCCATCGCAGTCGGCACAAGGAGAACTCCTGCAAGCATGATTGCCGTCAGGATCCTTCCTGCAAACCGCAGTCCGTCACCTAAAAATCCTTTTACCGTAATCATCTCTTCTGCCCGCTCTTTCGTCCTTGCATACCGGTAAATTCCATATAGACCAAGCGCCAGTATTCCACCGATGCTGAAATAAAAGCTTGTCATCCGATCAGCAGACCGGATTTTTTCTGTTCAAAATACCGGTCAATTCCCCAAAATGTCAGACAGAGAAATGGCATATAATTTACAAACATGATCTGATGTGACGACTGATAGATCATAGGCCCTGCGAAAAGGAACATCAGCGCTGTCATCCCACTTACCACAGCTGTAAATTCCCGGCTTTTCAGCCACCGGTACAAAATTATAACCGCTGCGCCAGACAGACAATACTTGCCACCATCATATAATCCGACATCTTTACATTCGGCAGAAGATAACCGATCAGAACGACCGGACTAAACAATCCATAATAAGAAAAATTGTAAATATTCTGACCGCCGCCAATATTTAATGCAAACTCAGGAAAAAAACTGCCCTGTACGATAAAACTGCTGCCGGAAATATTCCGGGAACACACTGTGCTGACTGCTCCAGTCCACCTTTGCCCCAAAAAAATATTTCCTACGCCTGTAGAGTACAGACAGGCGGTAACCGTAAGCAGGACCAGTGCCATTTCCCATAGCAGATCTTTTCTACGCTCTTTCATGCTTCTGCTCCTTATCATCGCTGGAATCCTTTAAAATAAAAATCGGACGTTTCTTCGTCTCAAGATAAGTCTTTGACAGATACTCCCCTACAATTCCGGTACAAAGAAGCTGTACTCCACTGACCATGAAAATAATACAGGCAAGTGACGGCCAGCCAGATACCGGATCTCCCCAGACCAGCGTCCTTACTATGATCACTGCGATCATAATAAAGGAAAGCAGGCAGAACAGTACACCCACTACCGAAGCCAGTGAGAGCGGTGCTACTGAAAATCCGGTAATTCCCTCCACAGAATACTTAAACAGCTTCCACATGGACCACTTGGTTTTTCCGGCAGAACGCTCAACATTATCGTACTGCAGCCATTTTGTACGGAATCCAACCCAGCCGAAGATACCCTTTGAAAAACGGTTATACTCGCTCATTTCCAGAACTGCCTGCACCATCTTCCGCTTCATCAGCCGGTAATCTCTCGCTCCATCTACAATCTCTGTCTTTGAAATAGCATTTACAAATTTGTAAAAGCTTTCTGACAGGAAAGAACGGATACGTGGCTCTCCGGTTCTTGTGGCCTTTTTGTCGCTACATTATCGTATCCATCCTCCTGCAGGATCTCATACATCTCAGGTAATAGCGCCGGTGGATCCTGAAGATCTACATCCATAAGTGCAACATAATCGCCTTCCGATGCTTTCAGTCCTGCATAAATCGCAGCTTCCTTTCCAAAGTTTCTGGAAAATGAAAGATATCTGCACCTGCTATCCTTTTCATTCAGGTCTTTCATGATACCAAGCGTCGCATCTGATGAACCATCATCTACAAAAATCAGTTCAAATACAACATCCTTCATCTCGTCCATTACACGGCACATTTCTTTATAATAAACAGGCAATGCCTCTTCTTCGTTATAACATGGTACTACTACCGAAATCTTATCCATATTCTTCACCTCGGAAGTAGAGTTTACTCTCTTTTTATTAAATATGCACATCCATTTCCCTTAATATTTTCTGAAAAATTTCTAAACAGAAAATTACACTTTGAAAAAAGTGTGCTCCGGCACTTTCCAGTCCCAGGGCACACACATTTTCCATACCTTTATTCAACAATTGTATACTGAAGTAATTCATAATGAAGGCGGCTTCCTTCCCGGATCTCTTCCGGAAGAAGTGCTCTTGCTACCATCTTTGCCTCTTCCTCTGGCAGATTGGTCTGCTTCAGCATCGCATAATCTCCATCGATTCTCTCTACAATATAATCACAAACCAGCATCTTGTTCCTCCTCTTTTTTCTTCTATCTTAGCTCGCCACCGCTCTTTTTTCAACTACAAGCTCAGGAGTTACATTCTGATGCCGGTAAATACTCAGCAAAATTCCCATCAATACTGCTGAAACCATCTGGCCACTTCGTCCATATCCGAAGAACAGACACCAGGCTCCCTGACCGAACCTGGATACCCCAATGTTCGCCAGCAGTGATAACAGAAACTGAATTGCCAGAACCATCACACAGCCAAATCCCATCATCATACCAAGCTGGTTCTTCTGCTTCAGCGCTTCTTAAAAACCAGCACAGCAAACCGGCAATTATTGCAATACAAAGAACCATCACAAGAATTCCACAATACCCCGCAATTCCAAGCATCATATAATCCGCGGAACTGATATTCGGTCCCCAGTCCAAAAGTCCTCTACTCCGGTGGCGCGTCCAACTGCCATACATTTCGACAGCAGTTCCCGTACTGCCCCAAGCGTTGTTCCTTCCATCATTTGTGACTTATTCACTGCAAACATCGCCAGGATACGGCTTTTCTGATATTCCGCACCAAAGAAGAAAAAATATGCCAGTATGCCAACCGGAACTCCAACAACACTGATACTTATTCCGGTCATCACCTTTGTAACCGCAACCTGATACCATCCCTTTTCCAGTGCCAGCATCAGCATAAAGACACAGGAAAGTCCGTCCCTGCCATCACAAGATCCGGACAGGTGATCAGGATCCCTGCGATAAGCAAAGATCCAGACTATGGCTTTAAGAACAGCACCATATCCTTCTCCCCGGTACCTATACAACACTGCACCATACAATGGAAGAAACAGCCAGCTCATCAGCGAAAGACTTACAATGAAGCCGCCGACTCCAATCCATCTTACTGCACCGTTAATCTGAAGGGCAAAAAAATGTCTCATCAGAACCATAAACAACAGATAACTGCCTGCCAAAAGCCTTGCATGCTTCCCGATCCAGCTGTAATCCATATAACACACCAGGATCATAACCGAAAATGCCATCGCAAGCCGGAATATCTGCCGGATTCCTGCGATATATCCATAACTTTCATTCTGTTTCAAAAAAAGAAAGCTGCAAACATTCCACTTAAAAATCTGCATCAGAGCGATTACAAAAATTGCTTTCCATGGCATCTTCGGTCTGTGGATCTGATCCATCTCCACTCCGACTTCCACCGTCCAGCGGATCTGACCGGTCAAATAGATAATCACCTCCGAATACTCTTTCCACTCTTTCTTTTTTTTGCCTGATACTGCTTTTTCCCATCTCTGGTAATCCGGTAATACTTCCTCATCTTTCCACCGGTTTCCTGCTCATATACGCTAAGCCATCCTTTTTTCTTCCATAGAATGCAGTAGCGGATATAAGGTTCCCGCTTTTAGTTCAAATACATTGTTTGACTTTCCTTTCAACGTATCGATCATCTCATATCCATACATATCCTTCTCTTCCAGAAGGCTTAAGATCAAAAAGAGTCGTACTCCCTGATATCAGACTTTTATCAACTGCCATTTCTTTCTCCCTCCTTATATCGATTATCTATATACTTTGTACCTTCATATTATATCGATAATCTATATATGTCAACTGTTTTGCTGAAATTTATCTCTTCTTCAGAAGTTTTTAAGATATTTCAGGATTTCTTTATCTGCCCGTCACATTCTTTCCATAATTTCCCGGTATACTAAATGCATAAAGTTAAGGGACGCCGGTAATCCTATATGATATAAACTCTGTAAGATTATCAGGATGTCCGCCTAAAAAAAATCAGGCATATGTCTTTGACCTATACCTTTTATATATATCTTCTCTCTACTCTGCCGATACAGTTTTGTATCGGCTCTTTTTTTTCATCTTATGAATTTTCAGCTTTCCGACACAGATATTCCTCATTTTCTCCTTAAGCTAAAAATTTAGCCGAAAAAATTTTATTTTTTTCAAAAAACACTTGTCAAAATCATATAGTTATGCTATTATAATTTTCGGTCACTGTTATAAAACAGTTCACCAAAATAGTTTTGGCTCCGTGGTCAAGC